>Ga0222712_10004113_pt1 | contig 15408 bp, 11 predicted proteins | sample C33_657DmetaG_FD_165043 | JGI IMG/M metagenome (GOLD analysis project Ga0222712, IMG submission 165043) | Estuarine water microbial communities from San Francisco Bay, California, United States - C33_657D | ecosystem: Environmental > Aquatic > Marine > Unclassified | place: USA: California... | reverse complement strand
AGGTGGCATAGATGAAAGAAATTGGTCTTCCTCTGCAGGGGGCGAGAGCGCTTTCTTGGCATTTGATCCAAACAATCCTAGATATGTTTTAGGCGGTTCTTACCAAGGAACGATAGAAGTATTAGATACAAAAACAAAAGGGAGCACCAATATCATGGCTGCGCCCATTCAATACCTAGGAAGAGATGCAAAGGATATTAAGTACCGTTATAACTGGAACGCGCCAATCATTTGGAGTAAGCATGAACCTAATACCTATTATCATGGATCACAATTTTTATTGAAAACTTCGGACATGGGAAAAACATGGAAAGAAGTTTCACCAGATTTAACGCGCAACGAAAAATCTAAACAAGGAAAACCTGGTGTACCCTATACAAACGAAGCAGTGGGTGCAGAAAATTATGGTACGCTAGCCTATGTGATGGAGTCGGTTCACGAAAAAGGGGTGATTTATACAGGTAGCGATGATGGTTTTGTTTACTTAACAAAAGACGGAGGAGCAAGTTGGAAAAATATTACACCTGCAGGATTAGCCGAGTGTTTAATCAATGCCATTGAAGTATCACCGCATGATAAAGCAACAGTATATATTGCAACCACTAGGTATAAGTTCGACGACCATACGCCTGGTTTATATAAATCCACTGACTACGGAACCACTTGGACTAAAATAAATACAGGTATTGCAAACAATGCTTTCACAAGAGTAGTGCGTGAGGACAATATCGTTAAAGATTTATTATTTGCTGGCACAGAATTAGGCGTGTATATCTCTAACAATGGTGGTAAAAGCTGGAATCCATTCCAATTAAATTTACCTATTTCCCCTATTACAGATTTACGTGTGCACCAAAATAATTTAATTGCTGCAACATCGGGTAGATCATTTTGGATATTAGATGATTTAAATTTAATTCGAGCATATAAGGCCGACACAACGGTTGCAAAAATCTATACACCAAGTGCTACCATGTTAGTGACAGGATATAGCGAGTTGGATAACAACGACGCAGATTTTACAGGTGCTAAGGATAACGAAGGGGTAAACCCTGCAACGGGCTTGGTCTTGTATTATCAATTACCTAGTATGGCAGACTCGGTTGAACTCAGTATGGAAATTAGTGATGCATCCGGCAAATTAGTACGTCGCTTTAGTTCTAAAGCAGACGAAAATTATAAGCGTTATGATGGCGCTCCAAGAAAGGATCCAACATTAAGTAAGGATAAAGGATTGAACCGTTTTGTATGGAACCTTCGCCACGCAACGACTACTGCAATACCAAATGTATTTATAGAAAGTAGTTTTAATGGCCACAAAGCCATTCCTGGTAATTATACCATTCGTTTAATGGCTGGTGGAAAAAATATTGGTACCACTACAGGAGTGATTGAAGCTAATCCTAATTATAGCACAACTGCAAGCGAATACCAAGAGTATGATGCTTTAATGAGTTTGATGGAAAGTACATTAACTGAAATGCACCAAATGGTTAACCAACTAAAAGACAATAGTAGTCACTTAGAAACATTGGTTAAAAAATTAAAGTCTGACGCTAATTACAGCGGTGCAGGGTATGCAAGCTTAAAACAAAATGCATCAGCCTTAATTGCAAATTTAAAAGCATGGGACGAAGACATGATTCAAAGAAAATCAACTTCATATGATGATGTTGAAAATTTCCCTAATAAATTTACAGCCAACTATATGTTTATGATGAATCAAACAGAGAGCGATATTCCTCAAGTGAATCAACCCAACTTAGATTTATTGAAAGAATATACTGCTGAGTGGGAGACATTAAAAGCAAGAGGACTAAAATTAAAAAATGAAGCTATTCCTGCATTCAATAAGCAATTATGGGATTTAGGGATGGGCGCTATTTGGTAACAAGCAGTTCAAGAGAACTTAGCTATCGGCATTTATAATACGAACAATTGAATTTTATCGAAGGAAGGGCAAAAAAATAATGAATTGAATAAAAAGTAACAAAATTCTTTCCGTTAATTTAACATTCCCTATAGCGGAAATTAAACTAAAAGAAGGTAATTTTGTTACTACATTATGAGATTGAATAAGAATTGTTTTCTGCGTTTTTTTTGCGTGATTATTTGCGTTTTACAAGTACAATTTAGTTTTGGGCAGGGCAAATTCGTTTTAAACGGAAATGTAAAAGACCAATCAACCGGCGAGGCTATTATTAGAGCCGTGCTCAGAATTGAAGAGTTGCCAAGCCTTGGGGTGCTTTCCAATGAATATGGGTTCTATGCCATTTCTTTACCAAGGGGAAAATATACCCTTGTTGTTTCACAGTTAGGGTATGAAAAATACAAGGAACAGCTTCAGCTGGATAGTAATTTAAATTTAACTATTTTATTAAAGTCTGCAAATACATTAAAAGAAGTGGTCGTTGAAAGTGGAAGAAAAAATGACAACCTTTTAAAACCTCAAATGGGAACAGAGACACTGAACCTAAATGCCATTAGGAAACTGCCTGTTATTTTCGGAGAAAAAGATATTTTAAAAACACTTCAACTTTTGCCAGGAGTGAAGTCTGCTGGTGAGGGCAATAGTGGTTTTTATGTAAGAGGTGGAAGTGCAGATCAAAATTTAATTTTATTAGACGAGGCGCCAGTCTATAATGCCTCTCACCTACTTGGTTTTTTTAGCACTTTTAATAGTGATGCCATAAAAGATGCCACTTTAATTAAAGGCAATGGCCCTGCACAATATGGTGGCAGGCTGTCTTCTGTATTAGATGTAAAAATGAAAGATGGCAATAACCAAGACTTTAATGTGAATGGAGGCCTTGGACTTATTAGCAGTCGAATTAGTATTGAAGGGCCACTTCAAAAAGAAAAGTCTTCCTTTATCGTATCTGGAAGAAGAACCTACGCAGATATTTTTCTGCGTGCCTCAGATGCATTTAAAGATAACATTTTATATTTCTATGACTTAAACATGAAAGCGAATTTTAAGATCGACGAAAAAAATAAAATATATCTTTCTGGTTATTTTGGAAGGGACGAATTAGGATTAGGAGATGCCTTTGGCATTGATTGGGGAAATAAAACGGGTACAATTAGATGGAACAGAATTGTGTCTAGCCGCTTATTTTTAAATACCTCTTTAATATATAGCGACTACAATTATAATGTGAAGCTTAAAAACGGCTTGACTAATTTTAATATCAACTCCAATATTAAAGACCTGAACCTAAAACAAGATTATTCTTTTTACCTTAACCCAAAAAACACCTTACGCTTTGGCTTCAATAGTATTTTACATACAATAACACCAAGTACATTTAGCGGAACCGTAATCAATAGCAATCCCAAAAAGGGCAGAAATGGACTTGAAAATGCCCTTTATATAAGCAACTATTATAAAGCATCGGATAATTTAAGTCTGGATTATGGAATGCGCATGTCTGCTTATAGCTTAATGGGTGGAGATGCCTATAATACATATGAAAACGATTTACTTGTAAATACAATACAGTTAGATAAGCAAAGTTTTGGCAAGACCTATATTAACCCAGAACCAAGGGTGACGGCCAACTACCGTGTAACAGACCAAACAAGTATCAAGGCGGGTTATGCTAGAAATGTACAACATGTCCACCTACTTAGTAATTCAACGGCTTCCAGCCCCTCCGATCAGTGGATTGGAAATTCTTACAATATTCAACCTGAAATTGCGGATCAGCTGAGCCTAGGATTTGTGCAAGGATGGAAAAATAATAACTATGAACTAAGCACCGAGTTGTATTATAAAAATTTACGGAATCAAGTGGACTATAAAGATGGGGCTGAAATAAATACATTAGCTGATGTTGAAAGCGCACTCTTGTATGGTGTTGGACGCGCTTATGGTCTTGAACTATTATGGAAGAAAAAAGAAGGGGTATTAACGGGATGGATAAGCTATACCTTATCAAAAACAGAAAGACAAATTACTGGTATTAACCAAGGTAATTGGTATAATGCAAAGCAAGATAGAACTCATGATATTGCTATTGTAGGCGTATATACCCTTAATTCTAGATGGTCTGTCTCTTCTGTTTTTGTTTATAATACCGGAGATGCGGTAACATTTCCAACGGGGAAATATTCCATTCAAGGACAGACATTGTATCAATATTCATCGAGAAATGGAAACAGAATGCCCTCCAATCATAGAATGGACCTGAGTGTCACTTATGATAAGAAAAGAAAAAAACGTATTCAAGAATCTTGGAATTTCAGTTTATACAATGTGTATGGCAGAGAAAACGCGTATCAAATTAATTTTCAAGATGACCCAAAGGACCTTAGTAGAACACAAATTATTCAAACCTCTTTATTTAGATGGGTGCCCAGTGTAACTTATCAATTCAAATTTTAATGATGCTTAAAAAATATTTTAGTACAATTTTAATGGGGATTTTTTTACTGGGTTGTAAAAAAGAAATTCAACTACCCTTAGACCCTAACCAATCTTTACTTGTCATTGATGGATCTATCACAGATGAGGCTGGCCCTTATTATGTAAAGCTTAGCAAGTCGACTGGTATAACAGATGCCTCTAATTTTTTAGTGGTGACTGGCGCGCTTGTTATTATTAAAGACAATCTTGGACAAATTGATACGCTCAAGCATGAAAAAGGTGGAGCATACAAAACGAACAAAATAAAAGGCATCTACGGGAACACCTATTATTTAGAAGTACAAGTTGCAGATAAAAAATACACAGCTAATGCTACTATGCCACAAAAAGTTGCCTTAGACAGTTTAAGGATTAATCCCTTAGCATTCAAAATCAATGGCGAAATTAGATATAACGTCATCCCGGTTTACGCCGACCCAATTACCTTGGGTAATAGTTACCGTTTTATTCAAAAAATAAACGATACACTAGATCAAACCTTTCACGTGTTCAATGACAATTTGAATAATGGGAAAGTAAATCAACGACCACTAAGAGGAGGATCAGATTCTTTAGAAGTAAAATTAAAAGATATTATTGCCGTAGAAATGCAATGTATAACAAGGTCTACCTATTTATATTACTATACCCTGAATCAACAATCGGGCGCTGGACCAGGTGGTGGAACAACCCCAGCGAATCCTCCTTCCAATATTGTTGGTGGCGCATTAGGTATTTTTTCCGCACATACAGTTCAAAGAAAACAAGTTCAAATTAAATAACAAAGGACACACTCTTTAAAGTAATTGGTTTATTATCTCACGCAGGGTTGTTAAGTATAAAACTTATCTAACCCTACAATTTTAACCAGATTTTTAATAGTAATATCCAAAAATAATATTCATTTCATCCTCACTGGTTAATCCGAAATTCACTATTTTATTAGTGGTATTATTATAGGTAACCACACTAGTCAATCCTTCTCCTGCTTTCAGCTGAATGGGTGTGGTAAGGTTGAATACTAGGGGGTGCTCCCAGTCTGTGTTTTCATAAACAACTTCTCCATTTCTGGTTCCACCCAAAATTTTAATTTGAAATTTCTCACCCAACTTATGAAAATGAGAGGTAAGTGTAATTACAGTTACTGCTTTGTTAAACGTATAATCGGTTGTAATAGTTTTGCGTGCATTAGCAGGAATAGAAAAATTATAGTTGGCAAAGTTGATAGACTGCGCCTCTTTTACAACATTTGCTTGAGACACTGTATACATATTGATATAGTTCTCGCCAGTTAAATTGGTAGTTTGTTTATTAAAATAGTGTGCATTCAGGTCGAGCGCTGAAGCCGGTGGGACTTTCAGGGCAACACCTGCAGGAAATGTATAGGTTGTATTTACATCTGTACCGCCACCCAAAAAAATATGGTTCTGCATTTGTAAAAACGTGGTTATGTTAACACTTGCATCTGCATTATACAAATCCCTTACTGTATTCACGGGTGGTAACAAAGTAGTACTTTGAAACCCATATAAAACAAAATGGTGACTGTTTGGCCGCCCCTGCATGATAATTTTATTGACATACACTGTGGAAGTATTGGGGGTGTTTCTGTTTACAAACACTTCACGCTCTGTGTTGGGACTTACTGTGAACGCATTGATCGCTAGTTGAAACCCCTCTGCAGCAGCTGGTGCTTGCATGGGTACAAAAACCTTTTGGCATACCTCTTTATTGACTAGTATGGCTTCATCAACAACAGTTCCTGTTTTAGGTGCCCCTTTTATTATCCATTGTTTGATAAATTCTATTTGTCCCAAGGTCAAATTAGCACCCCCCAATGGCATAGAAGCTCCATATTGAGTGGTTGACTGACAATCAATTTTCTGATACAACAAACTACTTATATAATCACCCGGCTTTACCCTTACCAGGCCGGCTGTTTTTGCCGCTGCATTTTTTGAAATGACATTAATTAAATTATCGTATGCGGTAGCTGAAGTTAAAAGTAGGTTATGCTGAGCATAGTTAGCATCGCTGGTAGATGCATGACAACCACTTGTTGCACAAGAAGGTGTGAGAATATTATCCTGAATAATTGTCCAAGTACCTTTTGCAGAAGTACCTCCATTAACTGCTTGGCTAGTATCTTTTGCAGAAATACCTCCGTTAACTGCCTGGTTAGTATCTTTTTTACAGGATTCCATAGAAAAAGAAACGATCATCATGACAATCAAAATAATTACTGTCTCAAAATATTTCATTTGTCGGTGTTTTTCTAGGTGTTTTATCATCTAATTAATCTTATTTAGAAAGATAAATTATGCCTTCCTTCATAACGAACTTAACTTTTTTCAAATCTGAGATATTTTTACTTGGATCCCCATCAACTACTATTACATCAGCAATGTAACTAGGTTTAATATAACCTAAACTATCATCAATATGAAAAGCCCTTGCATTAATACTAGTAGCTGCTTTTAAAGCATCCATGACAGGTAACCCATACTCAACCATAAGTTCCATCTCTAAAACATTTTCGCCATGAGGAAAGACCCCAACATCTCCACCCATTCCAATTGAAACACCAGATGCTATTGCATCCTTAAAACTTTTTCTTTTATTCAATACATTGCTTGGTGGATCAGTAACCCCTTTTTTCCAACCGCGATATTGTGAAATTACATCAACAGCTGATATGGTGGGTATATAAGTTACATTGTGTTCTTTCATTAGTTTCCCTAATTCTACATCAATGAAATCTCCATGCTCTATAGTTTCAGCACCTGCCAATACTGCACGACGTATTGCCTCTTTTGATTTCGCATGGCAAACCATCACCCTTCCACTACTTTTTGTAACTTCATTGATGAGTTTTAATTCGTCAAGTGTAAATGAAGGACGATCTTCACCATTAATTCCCCATCGATAATCAGCATATATTTTAATAAAATCTGCACCTTTCCCAATCTGATCTCTTACAACTCTTATTAAATCATTTCCATCAGCAGGTTCAGCCCCTAACATAATTTGTTGATCACTATCATAACCTTTAGGGCCGTAAGAACCTGTAGAAACGATTGCCCTTCCGGCAACCATAAGTCTTGGTCCAATAATAATGCCTTCATTAATTGCCCTCTTTAGTGAAACATCAGAGTAGCCTGCACCTTCTGTACCTAAATCTCTTGCAGTTGTGAAGCCAGCCAATAAAGTATTTTTAGCATGAACAGTAGCCCTAACTGATCGGTAAGAATCGGGTTCTTTTAAAACCTGCGTATCCCAGTCAGTGATATTATATGGGTACAACATTAGGTGAGAATGACCTTCAATTAATCCAGGCAAAATTGTTGCATTAGGGTAATTAATTTTTACAGAACCATCAGGCACATTGAGTTGTTGGATTGGCCCGACATTAATAATTTTATTATTCTCAATTATTAATGCCCAATCTTTATGCATGACTTCCCCGTCAAATAAGCGAGGTGCAGTTATATAATATTTAGTTTGGGAATTTAATTTAATTCCAAAAATCAATATAATGGTTAAAGTTATAAAATACTTTAAGTAATTAATTTTCATTTTTATACTATTTAATTTTATTTTAAATTTAATTTATCAATAATAATTTATTAAGGTACTTAATTTCTATAATATTTGGTTTTATTAAAATTGATTTTATAATAAAATTTTTATAATTATAAGGATTACGTATCAATCAAAAAGTATAAAATAAGAAAATCTATTTAATATGAAAATATTTGGTTTTAAGTAGTAATACAGGATTAGCTAATTGAAGCGAAAATTTTCAATATAAATAAAGCATTGATTTATAGTTAGTTATGATCTTATAAAACCGAAGTCAAGCAATTTTAATCGAATTCAGGGTTTTTTCTCACGAAGAAGCATTATTGTTTAAGAAATTACTTACCTTTTAAAGAATAAATTACACACTCTATTATAATTCTGACGCAATAGTCCTGTTTACAATTCTTTTAGCTGCAAACCGTTACAAATAATTAATAGATAAAAAAAGATCATTATGATTGTCTATTTCAAAAAAAATCGAACTCTATATTTAGCTATAAGTTTTACTATAGTTTTTTTCTTCTACATAACATACATTTTAGTTCCTTTTAGTAGCTGCTTCAAACTTGAATCTGGAGCAAATTCATTAGGACTTTCTTTTTCTTACTCTTTAGAAATGGTTCGAAAATTCTTTGAATCGAGGACTCGTGAGCAACTTCTTTGTTATAGTAAATTTCTTCAAATTTGGGACGCAATTTTTGCATTTGTTTATACTTTGATGTATGCATCTTGGATTCTGTACTTTTTTAATAACAAGCGTCTTTTATTAATTATTCCCATTTTATGTATGATTGCCGATTGGGCAGAGAACTACTTTGAATTAGTTATGCTAAAAACCTATTTAAATTCAGGTTCAATAGCAGAAACATTAGTTTCGATAGGATCTGGAATCAACTCTTTTAAATTGATATTATCAAGTATTACTTATCTGATAATTCTCATGGGAATAATAATTAAATTAAAAAAAGTTCTAACAAAACCCAAACTGCATTAAAATAACAAAGAACCCACGATTTAACGTAAGTCCTTGATTTTTATGAAGTGAGACCTAGATTTCAGCGGTTTTTTCCTCACAAAGCGGGAAATTGAGTTTAAGTAAGGTTTGATATTGTTTGAACCTTACAATAAGCGCTAAATTTGGAAAAAATACCTAGAAATGAAATACTTAAAAATTCTTCTGGCACTGGTTATATTATCCATTGAAACTCAAGCTCAAAAGATTGAAAATTTTACATTATCATCTGTAACTGATAATAGCACTTTCACTTTAAGTAAATCTAAAGGGAAATATGTTGCACTTCATTTTCTACTAAAAACAGAATGTCCATATTGTATTAGACATACTAGTGAGTACTTTGAAAAAGCAAGCTCTTTACAAAATGTAATTCAAGTGTTTATTAAACCAGACGAGGAAAAAGAAATTAGAGAATGGGTGAGTAAATTAAAATCTAACAACTCATTACCCATCTATCAAGATTTGAATGCTAAATTAGCTGATCAATTCAAAATACCTTCTGGTTACTCATTTCATGGACAGGTTGTTCATTACCCCGCTTTGATTTTATTAAACGAGAACGGAGAAGAGGTATTTAGGTATATAGGAAAAAATAATTCAGATAGATTTTCATTTGATCAATTGAAAGCAAAAATTATTGAATTAACGAGCCACTAATCAAAATAGACATTTTCTAAAATAGATCAAACTATTAATTTTTATTCCGATATATCTATCATATGATAACAATTTTAATAATAGTATTTGCATTAGGTTACTTAGCAATAACACTTGAGCATACTATAAAGATTAATAAGTCAGCAACCGCTTTAATTACGGCAGTGGTTTGCTGGACTTTGATTATCTCAAATGCCTCCAATAAAGAACAAATCATTGAACAACTTTCTCATCATTTAAGTTCAATTAGTGAAATTGTATTCTTTTTACTTGGCGCAATGACTATTGTAGAAATTATTGATGCACATGATGGTTTTCAAAATATTACTGAAAGTATAAAAACTACCAATAAAACAAAGTTGATTTGGCTCATCTCAGTAATCACTTTTTTCTTATCCTCTGTTTTGGATAATTTAACTAGTACCATAGTAATGATTTCTATTTTAAATAAGCTGATTGAAGACAAAAAAACTAAATGGATGTTGTTGGGATTAGTGATTATCTCATCCAATGCAGGTGGCGCATGGAGTCCGATTGGAGATGTAACAACAACTATGTTATGGATTGGTGGTCAAATATCACCTTTAAATATTATTAAGCAAACATTTTTAGCAAGTTTGGTTAGCATGGTAGTTCCTACTTTAATAATCAATTATATGATTAAAGGTAAAATTGAATTGAAGGCAAGTGTTGAGAATAACTTAAACTTTAATACCAATTCCTTTGAAAGAAACCTAATTTTTTATGTTGGAATAGGTTGTTTATTATTTGTTCCGATTTTTAAGACTATTACACATTTACCTCCTTATATGGGAATGTTTTTAAGTCTGGGGATAATTTGGACAATAACAGAATTGATACATAATAAAAAGCATGATAATGAAAAAGGTAATTTATCAGTTAGCCATGCTCTAAGAAAGATAGACACCCCTAGTATTTTATTCTTTTTTGGTATTTTAATGTGTATCGCATCATTAGAAGTTTCGGGCATATTACCTAAAATGGCAATTGCATTAAATGATAGTGTAGGTGATTTAAATCTTGTTGCTATATGTATTGGATTGTTATCCGCTGTTTTTGATAATGTTCCATTAGTTGCTGCATTACAAAGTATGTATAGCCTAAATGATTATCCTAGAGACCATTATTTTTGGGAATTACTAGCATTCACGGCTGGAACAGGCGGGTCTTGTTTAATTATTGGCTCTGCTGCAGGAGTGGCTGTAATGGGTATGGAAAAGATTGATTTTTTCTGGTATCTTAAAAAAATAAGTTGGATTGCCCTTATAGGATTTATTAGTGGTGTGATAGTATTTTTACTACAACACGGAATTCAGTAATATTTGTTACATCTTAGGTAATCAGTCTACCATCCAATATATTTCGGAGGCTCAATATTGTTTAATCTGAGGTATACAATTAATTGTCCAATATGATGTGTTTGGTGATCTTGTATCAAATTTAAAAATTGATACTTGTTTAATTTACCACCATTCCAATTAAATTCTTTTGACAAGGACTTCTCATCCAAATCGCCCATTGTTTTTAATCCATATTCATAAGCATCGTTTAGAAATTGCATTACTTGTTTCTTACTCATCTCATTTGAATTGACCTTTTTAACATTTGATGGATTAGGCTCTTCTTTTAAGTAAGTTGAACTTAGCCAATAAATATTTTCTCCTATATGCACTAATTGTTCCTTAAAACTCATTTCTTCCTTTACAGGTTTGAAATCATACTTATCTTCAGCTAGTTTGTCGGTTATTGCTAATGTATATGATTTAGCATTTTTAAATTTTTCTAAATGACTATTGATTAATAGTTGATTATTTTGTGCAATTCCAATAAATGGGATGGTTGCAATCATGATAGAGAATAATATTTTCATTTCATGAAGATAGAGATTATAAACGATTTTGTTAAAGACAAATGTTAATGCTTAGAAGTCAAAAACCTCACGCAAAACCTCACGCAAACCTCACGTAGCAAAGGAATCACGATTAAACGTAAGTCCTTAATTTTCATGTAGACAGCATTGTACTACATTCTAACCAACTGTGGATGGATTTTAGGGAATTCTACAGTTTGGTAGGGGATTTTGAAAAATTCTTTAAAGTCAAAAAGCAGGCCATTAGTGCCTGCTTTTTAAGCTTCTATATTATTCTCAAGAATAACACCACAGAGTGGCGTAGCATATTATTTTAAATTTAGTCTAGATCATTTAAATCTATCTTGAAAAACTACCAATCCAATCCAGGCTGTGTTATTTTAAAGTTTTCTTTTTCTTTTGCTTTATCTACCATCACTTTTACATCTTTCAATAACTGTTTGGCATCATAAACAACTCCATCTTTAATGGTATATTTAACACCACCAATTCTTGAAGCAGTTCCATCTTGATTTAAGTGAATAGCGCCAGTGCCATACAATACTTGTAAGTTTTTTAAAGGATTGGCATCAATAATAATGATATCAGCTAATTTGCCAATTTCAACCGAGCCTAAATCTTTTTCAGCACCTAAAGCTTGTGCTGCATTTAAGGTGGCGGAACGAATTACTTCTAATGGATGAAATCCTGCTTCTCTCAACAACTCTAACTCTCTAATAAATCCAAATCCATAAGTTTGATAAATAAATCCATTGTCAGATCCTGCAGTTACACGGCCACCTCTATTTTTATATTCATTGATAAAAGCCATCCATAGTTTGTAATTGTTTTTCCATTCTACTTCTTGTTCAGTTCCCCAATCAAACCAATAGGAGCCATGCGAGTTTCTGCTAGGTGAATAAAATTTCCAAAGTGATGGCAAAGTGTATTTTTCATGCCATTCTGCTCTTCTTGCTCTTTGTAAATCTCGGTTTGCTTCGTAAATATTGAAGGTTGGATCTAATGTAAAATCCAGGGATAGTAATTCATTCATTACTTTATTCCACTTCTCCGAATTAGGTGCTGCTGCTTGTTTCCATAACTTACCAGCATTTTCAAATCTGCTTTGCTCATTGGTGTAATTGTAATCTAACGGAAAATCTTGTACTGTTTTATTTTCAAATAAAGCTTCTGGCAATCCATACCAATGTTCCATGCTTGTCATACCTGCTCTTGCAGAATTTAATACATTCCACCTTGCCACATCTGTTTGGGCATGATGGCAACAGGATCTTAATCCAATTCTTTTATTTTCTCTAATAGCAGCATCCATTACTTCGGGAGAGGCGCCAAAAAATTTAATTCCATCGGCGCCATTCTTTGCATTTTCATTGACCCAATCTCTGGCATCTTGTGCAGTAATAATTGGCTTTTTACTTCCTTGGCCAAACCCGGTGTAGGCGTAAATACGGGGTGCAAGAATTTTATTTTCGGCACTTCTTTTCTTTTCGCTTAATACCCAATCTAGGCCATTGCCTGCCATTACATCTCTAACGGTGGTAATACCATGTGCCATCCATAATTTATAAACATATTCAGCTGGTGTACCTTGTTCAGTTCCACCTATATGTACGTGCATATCAATTAATCCAGGCATGGCAAACATACCATTGGCATCCACTTCTTTTCCGTTTTTTGCTAATACCGGTCTGCGCTCCGCTTTTATAGGCATACCTTCATTGGCTACAATGACAATTTTTACAATCCTATTATTTTCAATAACTATATCCACTGGACCTACGGCAGGAGATCCAGTTCCATTGATTAAGGTTACTCCTCTTATAATTAATTGTGTGTAAGGACCTCCACCTTCATTGCGATCTGGGGCAGGAGTTATTTGCGCATTAACTGTTTGTAAAAATAAGGAGAGTACCAATAATTGAATGGAGCGAATAAGTAGTTTCATACTATTTTATTTTAGTAACTAAACTTACACAATATTCTTAAAATAATAAAAATAACTCTTCTTCATTTATGTGTTGTGATTTTTTTTACCATTTTTAAATTAGTTAGTATTAACAGATACGTCCAATCCCCTTTCTCTTTGGATTTCTATAAAAATGAAATGGATAGGTATTTCGTTTATACCAACACCCCGGGACCTCAGGGTTATGAAGATTTTTTGAAAAAATGAAAGCATTGATTTGTAATGCGTTACGTTTTGATAAAACCGAAATCAACCGATTCGGACCGATTTCAGGGGGTGTTTTCCTCACGCAGAGCGTAAAATAGATGTTGATGCAACTTTGAGCCGCAAATTAATGATATTCGGCTCAAATTATTTGTATATTTGAGCCGATAAAGTAACTAAATCGGCTCATTATGTATAACTGGCAACACAAAAATTGGCCTAAATTTAAATTTGATAGCTCATCAATAGATAATGAATTGATGAAATTCATGTTAAAAGCTGGAGAACTAAAAGGTATCATCTCTGCATTACCAGAATCCATCAGTACAGAAACGATTATACAGATAATGGTATCTGAAGCAATCAAAACATCTGAAATTGAAGGAGAGATAATAAATAGAATAGATGTAATGTCATCTATTAGAAAAAATCTTGGATTACATATCTCACAAGAACCGAAAAATAAAAATGCAATTGGATTAAGTCAATTATTAATTGATGTAAGAAATACTTATAAACAACCACTAACTGAAATGAAGATTCTTGAATGGCATAAACTGCTTATGGGGAATAACAAAAGAATCAATGCAGGACAATGGAGAAAAGGGACTGAGCCAATGCAAGTAATTTCTGGATCTGCGTCTGACCCTAAGGTTCATTATGAAGCTCCCCCTTCTAAAACCTTATTAAAAGAATTGAAGCGGTTTATAGAATGGTATAATAAAAATGAAATTAGCTCCCCAATAATTAAAGCAGCAATAGCACATCTTTATTTTGAATCCATTCATCCATTTGAAGATGGAAACGGCAGAATTGGAAGAGCCATAGCTGAAAAAGCGCTTTCACAAGGATTTGATAATCCTATTATGTTTAGTATTTCAAAATCTATTGAGCAAAACAAATCAGCCTATTATAAAGAATTACAATATGCACAACAAAGATTAGAAATTACAAAGTGGATAGAATGGTTTGCTTCTATTATAATTTTTGCACAGGATGATGCTGAAAAAACAATACAGTTTACTATCAAAAAAATGAAATTCTTTGATAAGCATGATAAAAAATTTAATGATCGTCATAGAAAAGTCGTTAATAGAATGCTAGAAGAGGGTATTAATGGCTTCAAGGGTGGTATGAATGTAAAAAAATATATAAGTATAACAGATACTTCAAAAGCAACAGCAACAAGAGACTTACAGGAATTAGCGGAAATGAATGTGTTTGTAATTAAGGGAGTAGGTAGATCTACTACTTATGAAATAAATATTTAATTTATTTTAATTTCTTTATCTCATCTAAAGCAAGAATGTTACTCTTTGAGTTTTCTTCTTACAACATGAGTCTTATCCATCCTAGTAGTTTTTAAATCAACAGTTTGTGATATTAAAAATGTAACGGCTTCAAGCCTTTTTATCACAGGTTGAGCTAGCCAATAGTTCAAATCATTCACTTTTTCATCTAATGATTTAAGTGGCACTTTATTTAAAACTGGCTCAATACTCATAATCTGAATTGAATATAAAATTACTTGAAATAATACGTTTTAGAACGATGTTTTCATGAAACAACAAAGGACCCACGATTTAACGTAAGTCCTTGATTTTCATGTAGCGAGACCGGGATTTGAACCCGGGACCTCCCGGTTATGAAGATTTTTTGAGAAAATGAAGGCGTTGATTTGTAAT
>Ga0222712_10004108_pt1 | contig 15411 bp, 13 predicted proteins | sample C33_657DmetaG_FD_165043 | JGI IMG/M metagenome (GOLD analysis project Ga0222712, IMG submission 165043) | Estuarine water microbial communities from San Francisco Bay, California, United States - C33_657D | ecosystem: Environmental > Aquatic > Marine > Unclassified | place: USA: California... | reverse complement strand
AGACGCGAATCGAGATCTGCTCCGTTCCATGGAAGCCATGGCGCTGCCAGATCTCTTCCAAGAGATCGGCCAAGGTCAGCCCATCGCGCTTGAGGTCCATTGCAATCTGAGCGAGGAAGAGAGCGGCTGAGATGCCATCTTTATCGTTGACCGTCTCAGAATCTACGGCATACCCGATCGCCTCTTCATAGCCATAGGCGAGATCTTCAATCTTGGCGAGCCACTTAAATCCGGTGAGAACCTCTTTAAAGTCAACGTTGTAGTGGGCAGCAATCTTTCGCAGTGCAGAAGATGAGACGATCGAATTTCCCATAGTCCCTGAAGGTTGGGTGCGAGCGATCCATTCTCCAAAGATCACACCGAGTTCATCACCGCGGAGCATTCGCCAACCCACCTTAGGGTCGTTGATAGCGGCAGCGCAGCGATCGGCATCGGGATCATTTGCAATTACCAAGTCCGCACCAAAATCACGTGCTTTTGCTAGCGCTAAATCAATCGCCCCAGGTTCTTCCGGATTGGGAAAAGCAACTGTTGGAAAGTCAGGATCTGGGGTGCACTGCTCATCAACAAGAATCAACGTTGCAAAGCCGGCATGGTTAAAGACTCTTTGCACAGTTTCAGTTCCAACGCCGTGCATTGCTGTGTAAACAACTTTGATATCGCCAGGACGTGGAGCTAATTTAATTGTCTGTTGAATATATTCAGTGATGACATCCTCACCTAACACAGTCCACTTATCGCCGCGGGGGAGCGACTTGAGAGAAGTCACTGCATCGATTTGCTTTGCAATAAAGCCATCGGTCGGATTGATAATTTGAGATGTTGCATAGTTGATGCCATCTGCTGTGGGTCCGATATAGACCTTGTAACCATTATCTTGCGGAGGATTATGGCTTGCAGTCACCATGATTCCAACATCACATTTAAGGTGAGATGTAGCAAAGGCGAGCACAGGGGTTGGAAGTGGGCGGGGGAGGATGTAAACATCCATACCGGCGCCACTTAAAATTTCGGCGGATTCTTGGGTGTAATCCTCAGAGCCATAACGTGCATCGCGGCCGATAACAACTGACTTCATCCCACGTTGCGCCATGTAGGAGGCGATTCCAGCAGCAGCGCGACCTACAACCGCCCGGTTCATACAAGAAGGTCCTGCGCCAATTGGTCCACGAAGACCAGCGGTGCCAAATTGGAGGAAGCCGCTAAAGAGAGGTTTAAGAGCTGCTTCATCACCTGCATCTAGTAGAGCTTGAAGGTGCGCTGCAGTTACAGGGTCTGGATCATCTGCGATCCATGCCTTTACCTCTTCGATTAACGCTGCATTCATAAGTGCAGATTACTCGCTTGCAAAGAGTTAGACGAGTTTAGGGATTGTATTTTTAAGTAATTCGCCCATTCGGCTCGCTGCTGCCTTACCTGCCGCAATTACCTCTTCATGGTTGAGCTTCTCACCGGTCATTCCGGCTGCAGCATTCGATACGAGTGAGATGCCGAGAACTTCAGCCCCCATGGCATGCGCTGCAATCGCCTCGGGAACGGTAGACATACCGACGAGGTCAGCGCCCATTGTGCGCATCATTAAAATCTCAGCTGGTGTCTCATAAGTTGGCCCACGCCAATGGACATAGACGCCTTCTTGGAGAGATGCATCTTCCTTCCTTACTATTTCACGAATGCGCTTGCTATAGAGATCTGTGAGATCAACGAAGGTTGCGCCAGATAATGGAGATTGCGCGGTCAGTGAGATGTGATCGCGAATAAGAACTGGCTCGCCAACTTTATATCCGGCGTTGATTCCGCCACACGCATTTGTTAGCACGACAACTTTGCAGCCAGCTTTAACAGCGGTGCGGACACCATGGACTACCGGCTCCATGCCCTTACCTTCATAGAGGTGGGTGCGACCGAGAAAGACGAGAGCGCGAATTGATTTACCTTCATGCTCGATGATGTAAGAACGGACCTTGCCTGAGTGACCTTCAACAGCTGGAGCTTCAAAACCGGTTAACTCATGGGCATCGCACTCATATGCAGGAGTACCGAGAGCATCGCATGCTGTTACCCAACCTGAACCCATAACGAGTGCGACATCGTGAGATGCGACCCCTGTTCGTGTTGCGATTTCAGAGGCAGCCTGCGCTGCGGCCGCCATGGGATCTGTATAGAGAAGTTCGGTTGAAGTCATGCCTCAATAATGTCACAGAGAACGGTGCCACTTGAAACAGTCTCGCCTACAACTGCCTTCAGGTTCTTAATTACACCGGACTTGTGGGCGTTGAGCGGCTGCTCCATCTTCATCGCTTCCAGGACGATGATGAGATCGCCGGCCTCAACTCTTTGACCCTCTTCGACAGCGATTTTCACAACAGTTCCCTGCATGGGGCTGGCAAGACCATCTCCTGCCGCTCCAGTTGCAGATGCTTGCTTTGCGCGGTGGCGTTTGACGACTGGTTCAGGTGCATGAACAAGGATTTCAAATCGCTTGCCGTTGACTTCAGCCACCAGCTTTTCAGTCGCAGCCTTTGTCTGAGCATCGAGCGCCTGCGCTGCATAGGCTGGTATTTCATTCACGAATTCATTCTCTATGTAGCTGGTATAGACCTTAAATTCTTCGGTGTAGTTGGAGTCTTCCAGAATTGCGCGATGGAAAGGAATGGCAGTTGCTAACCCTTGTACTTCGAACTCTGCCAGTGCTCGGCGAGAACGCTGTATTGCTTCTTCGCGAGTTGCACCAGTGACGATTAGCTTTGCGAGAAGCGAGTCGAAGTTTCCTCCGATGACATCTCCCTTACGGAAACCAGCATCTACGCGCACGCCAGGGCCGGTAGGAATCTGCCATTCAGTAATGCGGCCTGGTGCTGGTAAGAATGAACGACCGGGATCTTCACCATTAATGCGGAACTCAATAGAGTGACCGCGAATAATTGGATCATCAAACCCAAGCTCTTCACCCATTGCGATTCGGAACTGCTGGCGCACGAGGTCGATACCCGTAACTTCTTCAGAGACTGGATGCTCAACTTGTAGTCGGGTGTTTACCTCAAGGAAAGAGATTGTTCCGTCGAGGCCAACGAGGAACTCACAAGTTCCGGCGCCAACATAACCAGCTTCCTTCATGATCGCCTTTGATGATCGATAGAGCTCTTCATTCTGGGCATCGGTGAGAAATGGTGCGGGGGCTTCTTCAACAAGCTTCTGGTGTCGACGTTGTAGCGAGCAATCGCGAGTAGAAACTACTACTGCATTTCCAAACTTGTCTGCGAGGACTTGGGTCTCCACGTGGCGTGGCTTATCTAGATAGCGTTCAACGAAACATTCACCGCGGCCAAAGCCGGCAATTGCTTCACGCACAGCGGATGCATAGAGCTCTGGAATCTCTTCAAATGTGCGAGCGACTTTAAGGCCTCGTCCACCGCCACCGAAGGCAGCTTTGATGGCAACCGGCAAGCCATGTTCCTTCGCAAATGCAACAACTTCTTCTGCGCTCTCAACCGGATCTTTAGTTCCTGCCACCAATGGCGCACCCGCAGCTGCTGCGATGCGGCGAGCTGAGACCTTATCTCCAAGCGCGCTGATTGCAGCCGGGGATGGACCAATCCAGATCATCTCAGCATCGATAACTGCCTGAGCGAAGTCGGCATTCTCCGAGAGGAATCCGTAACCAGGATGAACGGCATCCGCTCCAGCACGCTTTGCTAGGGCAATAATCTTCGGAATGTTGAGGTATGTGTCTTTAGCAACAGTACCTTCAAGTGAATAGGCAAAATCCGCGCTCTTCACATGGAGGGCATCACGATCTTCCTCTGAGTACATAGCAATAGATTCAAGACCGTGGTCTTTACATGCACGGATAACTCGTAGGGCAATCTCGCCTCGGTTTGCTATCAGAACGCGCTTCATTGCATCTCCTTTACCTGTGGCCAAGAATATCCAAGTTGCTTCATGGCCTTAAGCAGAAAAGGCATTGATAGCCCTACAACATTTGTGTAATCGCCCTCAATGACTGGGATGAAGGGGGATCCAAAGCCATCAAGTGTGAATCCGCCGGCAACATGAAGCGGCTCACCTGAGGCTACATAGTCATGAATCTCTTCATCACTCATATCGGTGAAGGTGACTTTGGTTGTCACACGATCTGCTATCTCAATTCCTTGCGCGGTATCGATAATGCAGTGGCCAGTGTGGAGTAAACCTGTGCGGCCACTAATCTTCTTGGCGCGTTCGATTGCAACTTCAGGTGTTCCAGGCTTTCCAAAAGAGATCCCATCAACATCAAAGGTTGAATCACAGCCGATGATGATTGCTGGGTAATCGATCTGCTCTCGCACCGTGTGAGCTTTAGAGACGGCAAGTGCAATCACCATATCCTCAGGTGTCATTGAATTGAAGAACTCTGTCTCTTCATCAACATGACTGACAATGATGGTGGGCTTAAGGCCAGCGCCTTCGAGGAGACGTTTACGAGATGTCGATTGTGAGGCGAGGACAATACGTGGCATTAGTCGAACTTCCGTGCGCCGAAGGTCACTTGATGAGGCAGTGGCTGACGTAGTTGTGGCAAGCCGAAGACGCTTCGCTTGATCACAGCTTTAAGTTCTACCGGTTTGCGATTATTTAAGACAGCATGGAGAGCTAAAAGCTCTTCATCGCTGGGATGTCCAGATGCCACGGTGAATTTCATTTATAGAGGAATATTTCCGTGCTTACGCGCAGGCAAGATATCGCGCTTGGTTTTCAATGTGCGGAAAGCCTTGGTGATGTATTGACGTGAATCTTCCGGTTCGATCACGCTATCGATTGTTCCGCGCTCTGCAGCAAGGTAAGGATTTGAGAACTTCTCGGTGTAATCATCGACAAGCTCCTTGCGAGTTGCATCAACATCCTTTGCCTCAGATATTTCCTTACGATGAAGGATGTTCACAGCGCCTTGCGCGCCCATTACAGCGATCTCAGCACTTGGCCATGCGAAGTTAATATCGCTACCAAGGTACTTTGAACCCATCACGATAAATGCTCCACCATATGCCTTACGGGTAATAAGGGTTACAAGAGGGACAGATGCCTCAGCGTATGCATAGAGAAGCTTTGCACCGCGGCGAATAATGCCGTTCCACTCCTGCTCAGTTCCTGGCATAAATCCTGGAACATCTACCAATGTAAGGATTGGAATATTAAATGCATCGCAGAAACGTAAGAAGCGAGCCGCCTTCTCCGATGAATTGATATCTAAGGTTCCAGCAAGCTGTGATGGTTGGTTTGCAATGATGCCGACTGATTGACCTTCGATACGGGCAAAACCAACAACGATATTTTGGGCATAGAGGGAGTGAACTTCTAAGAACTCACCTTCATCCACAAGAGCTTGGATCAGGTTCTTCATATCGTACGGCTGGTTCGGACTATCAGGGATGAGCGTATTGAGTGCAGTATCTGATGCCTTCTTCTCCAGAGTCTCGGTCGGAGGTAAAACTGGTGAGCCATCCATATTGTTAGAAGGAAGATAGGAGAGAAGCGCCTTCACATAATCAATTGCATCAGCCTCTGAATCTGCCATGTAATGTGCATTTCCAGATTTTGTGTTGTGAGTGAATGCTCCACCGAGCTCTTCCATTCCAACATCTTCACCGGTAACTGTCTTGATGACATCTGGGCCGGTGATAAACATATTTGACGTTTCCTTCACCATAACAGTGAAGTCAGTCAGTGCAGGAGAGTAGGCAGAACCACCAGCACATGGACCGAGGATGAGTGAAATCTGCGGAATAACACCTGATGAGCGAGTATTCAGACGGAAGATCTTGCCGTAACCGTTTAGGGATGCAACTCCCTCTTGAATGCGCGCTCCACCTGAATCATTGATGCCAATCAAAGGAATACCTGAATTGAGTGCGAAGTCTGCGATCTTTACGATCTTCTCTGCATGGACTTCGCCAAGGGAGCCACCAAAGACGGTGAAATCTTGTGAATAGAGAGCGATAGGACGACCATCAACTGTTGCAGTTCCAATAACTACGCCGTCTCCGTAGGGACGGTTATCTTCCATACCGAAGCCATGTGCACGGTGGCGAGCAAACTCATCAATTTCGGTAAAGGAGTCTGCATCGACGAGCATCTCAATACGCTCGCGGGCTGTCTTCTTGCCCTTGGCATGCTGCTTCCCTACCGCACGGGCAGAACCTGCGTGGACGGCTTCATCGATTCGAGCGCGGAGGTCTTCAATCTTGCCCGCGGTGGTATGTAGATCGTGGCTCATGCGCTTAAGGTACTAGCCGTGGGTACAGATGCGCCAAGAGCGCCACTAGATAAGAAGCGCATATCGCAAGAAATCTCGCGGTACTGGCGGGTAAGCGTGGTTGAAGTCACCGGATCAACGCAAGATGATTTATATCAACTTGCCAGTAGCGGCAAAGCATTACCAAAGACAATTCTTGCAAGTGAGTATCAATCAAGCGGTCGCGGAAGATTAGATCGCACATTTGAGGCAGCGCCACATTCAGCTCTCACTTTTTCAATCTACATCGAACCAAAGGTTGATAAGGAAGAGTGGCCGTTCCTGACTTTGCTTGCTGGACTCTGTGTTCATGAAGCGCTCCACACTTTAGATCCGCAGGTAAGCGTCGGAATTAAATGGCCCAATGATTTATTAATTGGGGATAAGAAGTTTGTAGGAATGATTGCACAGGCAACCGATAAAGGCGTTGTTCTTGGAATCGGTATCAATGTCGGAATGACGAAAGAAGAACTTCCAGTTGAGAATGCAACTTCACTAGCTATTGAAGATTTTGAAGTACTAGATCGCAATCTCATTCTCGCCTCAATCATCAATCACTTTGAGATAAACCTTGAGATGTGGGAGAACGATCAGAGCTTCTTGGCGCAATACCGTTCAGCATCGGTAACACTTGGCAAGGAAGTTGAGGTGACCCTTCCTGGAGGCGCGAAGCATTCGAACAGAGCTGTTGATATCTCAAATGCTGGAGCGCTCATGCTCGAAGATGGCCGTGAAGTAACTGTGGGGGATGTCGTTCATCTACGATAGGACCGTGAGCAATCGCTTTCCACGTGTTGGAGTCATCGGAGCAGGTCAGCTTGCTCGCATGATGGTTGCACCCGCCACTGCTTTAGGAATTGATCTCCTCCTCTTTGCGCAAAATGAGAGAGATTCTGCTGCTCAAATCACACATCATGTGATCGGCGACTACACCAACCTCAGCCAAGTCTTGGAATTTGCTAAAAAGGTTGATGTCGTCACCTTCGAGCACGAATTGGTCCCACTCTCTGTCATCAAGGGGTTAGAAGCAGAAGGCATCAAGGTCTATCCATCATCTTCGGCCTTTATCTATTCGCAAGATAAGGCGGCGATGCGCAAGAAGCTCTCGGCTTTTCCAGCACCACATTCTCAGATCATCAACGACGCCTCTTTGGTGAAAGAGTTTCCGGTGATTGCAAAGGCGATTAGTGGGGGATATGACGGTCGGGGCGTGTGGAAGGTGGGTTCGACAGCCGAGCTGCAAGAAATCCTGAGCCACACATCACCACTTTTGATTGAAGAACTTATCGATTTCGATACTGAAATTGCGGTGATGGTCGCTCGCTCACCTCATGGCCAAGCAACTTCCTGGGCGCCAGTGGAGACGGTGCAAGAGGATGGCATTTGCATCATGACGGTCACCCCAGCGCAGAAAATATCTTCCTCTGTTGCCGAGAGAGCTCAACAGATGGCCCTTGAGATTGCACAAGAAGTTGGCGTTGTTGGTGTGATGGCGGTGGAGATGTTTATCAAAGGTGAAGATATCTACATCAATGAACTTGCAATGCGTCCACATAACTCAGGCCACTGGTCAATCGAAGGTTCTGTAACATCGCAGTTTGAACAACATTTACGTGCCATCCTCGATCTTCCACTAGGTAGCCCTGCGATGAGCCGCCCCTTTGTGGTGATGGGCAATGTTTTGGGTGGAGAGAAGACAAATATGTATCGACCATATCTTCACCTCATGGCGCGCACGCCAAGCCTGCACTTTCATCAATATAAGAAGGAGGTGCGCCCAGGTCGCAAGATTGGCCACGTTACCGCCTGTGGTGAAGACCTTCTACACTTAACCCAAGAAGTTCAGCATGCGCGCGACTATATGAGCGGAGTAATTGATGAGTAAAGATGTTGCAATCATCATGGGATCTGATTCTGATTGGCCGATCATGGAGGCCGCTGCAACCGCGCTCGAATCATTTGGAATTTCTTACACCGCAGATGTCGTCTCTGCCCATCGCATGCCAGAAGAGATGGTGGATTTTGCAAAGAGTGCAGCTTCTAAGGGTTACAAGGTCATCATTGCTGGAGCAGGAGGTGCTGCCCACCTCCCAGGAATGGTTGCATCGCTGACCACCCTTCCTGTGATTGGTGTTCCAGTTTCACTGAAGAACTTAGAGGGAATGGATTCACTTCTCTCTATCGTTCAAATGCCTGGCGGAATTCCAGTTGCAACAGTTGGAATCGATAACGCTAAGAATGCTGGAATCCTGGCAGCTCGCATAATTGGTTCAGCAGATGGTGAAGTAGCCAAGAAGATCGAGGTGCAACTTAACGAACTATCTGAAGAGGCAAAAGCAAAGGGCGCTCAATTGAGCGCCCGTCGCAACCAGAAGACTGGTTTTTAATTTAATCCGTACGCCCCAATGCATGAACGCGCCATCCGGCGTTACGCCAGAGATTGCGGTCCAACATATTGCGACCATCGATGAGGAACTTGCCCTTCACGAGTTGACCAATCACTGATGGATCAAGCTCGCGATATTCCTTCCACTCGGTCAAGTGCAAGATTGCATCGGCGCCCTTAACAGCATCTACTACCTTCTCGGCATAGTCGAGATTTGGGAAGCGCTTACGTGCTGGTTCAATGCCCTTAGGGTCATGAACGACAACTTGCGCTCCTGCAGCAGAGAGCTGCGCTGCGATATCGAGTGCCGGGGAGTCGCGCACATCATCACTATCGGGCTTAAATGTCGCGCCAAGAACTGCAATCTTGTATTGAGTCAGATCATCTGAGAGATCTGCACGAACAACATCAATTACACGTTGACGTGCACGGAGGTTGATGTTGTCGATTTCGCGAAGGAATTCAAGTGCCTGATCTGCACCAAGTTCTTGCGCACGTGCCATAAATGCACGAATATCTTTTGGCAGACATCCGCCACCGAAGCCGATACCAGCCTGCAAGAAGCGGTTACCGATACGTGGGTCGTATCCAATTGCCTTTGCAAGAACAGTTACATCGCCACCGGCTGCTTCGCATACCTCAGCCATTGCATTGATAAATGAAATCTTTGTTGCTAGGAATGAGTTTGCTGCAACCTTAACGAGCTCTGCAGTGGGAAGGTCTGCGCGAATCCATGGAGTGCCGAGGGCGATTACTGGCTCGTAAACTTCCTTGAGAATCTCTTCTGCGCGGTCGTTTGCAACACCGACAACAAGTCGGTTTGGAGTTAATGTATCTTCGACTGCAAAACCTTCACGGAGGAACTCTGGGTTCCAGGCAAGATCTGCCTGAGGGGCATGCTCAGCGAGATATTCACGGAGCGCTTGTGCTGTTCCGACCGGAACTGTGGACTTGCCAACAACGAGAGCGCCATCTTTAAGGTGAGGAGCGATTGCAGCGACGGATCCCTTTACATATGTAAGGTCCGCAGCAAGGCCATCTTTGCTCTGTGGAGTTCCGACACAGATGAAGTGAACATCTGCATCTGCAACAGCTGAGAAATCTGTTGTGAATGAGAGGCGACCTGTCTTCATCTCCGCTGCGAGCAAGGTATCAAGACCTGGCTCATAGAAAGGAAGCTCACCCTTTTGGAGGAGCTCGACCTTATGGGGATCGGTATCGATGCCAACAACATCGAAGCCGAGAGATGACATACATGCTGCGTGGGTTGCGCCGAGATAGCCGCACCCGATGACTGAGAGCTTTAACTTCATGCCCGCGAGTCTATTGCAGGCTCTTTATTATTTTGGAGCGCAGGGATTATCGGCAGCGGTTTGTGTCTTAAATTTGTCGATAGTTGTGCTGGTAGGTGAGGCTTTTGGTGATGCAGATGACTTTTTCGTCACCACGGTATCGACCAGCGCCGTGTCGTTTTTGATGCGATTCCATAGCTCAGGAGCCAAGACATCATCCCAGATCACAACAGAGCCAAGGGAGGGATGGCGGCCGTTGGGATTGGAGAGAGGCACAGTCATCGTCCGCACATTTCCAGAGGAGAGATTGCGCATCTGCTTTGCAAGAGTGAGAAGGTCATTCTTATTGACGCCCTCATCCATCTTCACAGTTGAAATTGTTGCTTGATAGAAGTTCGCCAATTTTATTGGATTGAGCAGAGTTCCTGAAGAAGTTGCTTTGCGGATAATGGCTGAAACAAATTGCTGCTGACGTTCCATACGTCCAATATCTCCGCGTCCATCGAAGTCGCGAGTTCGAACATACTTCAAAGACTCAACTCCATCTAATGTGTGGGTTCCAGCATCCATCACTAAGTGGCTCTTTGGATCATTGATTGCAACTTTTGAACAGACCTGGATTCCACCAAGTGCATCGACTACGCCAACGAATCCTGCGAAACTCACTTCAACGTAGTGGTCGATCTTGAGGGAAGTCGCTCCTTCGATTGTGCGAATCAAAAGCGGGGCACCACCAAATGCAAATGCAGCGTTGAGCTTTCCATCACGCGCTGGAATCTCTGATTTGCCATCTGTGCTTGTGTGGGCAGGAATAGTGACGAGAGTGTCACGAGGAAGAGAGACGATATAAGCGGCATCGCGATTCTTGCTGATGTGTACAAGCAACATCGTGTCAGAGCGACCACCGGCGGCAACCTTTACTCCACCTACTCGCAACTTCTTCAGCTGTTCCTTGGTCAGACCTTCACGGTTATCTGAACCCACTACTAAATAGTTGAGCGCCGAGTTGACCTTCTCAGGGCGATCTTCAAGACCTGCAAAGACATCGATACGCGAAATCTGGCCACTAATCTGGCCAAGACCCAGCCAGGTAATGGCGGAGAGGGCTACAACTCCCACAGAGAGAGATGTAATTATTCGAATCGCGCGAGTTGATTTCACATGCGCAGGGTACTTGAACGATAGCGTTACCGTGTTATGTCGACACAGAGCAATCATCCTCAGGGCGATCTACCCTCAGATAGCCAAAACTTGCCTGCCGTTTCGGTCATTCTTCCAATTCTCAATGAAGAGCCTTATCTTCGCGATGCGGTCCATTCCATTCTCTCTCAGGATTATCTCGGCAACTTTGAAATTGTCTTAGCGGTGGGTCCTTCAAAGGATCGAACCCAAGAGATTGCAGATCAACTGCATCGTGAAGATTCACGAGTAATTGTGGTGGCAAATCCAACAGGGCGCACAGCGGCAGGTCTCAATGTTGCCTTGAGCACAGCTCAAGGTTCGGTGATTGTTCGCGTAGACGGGCATGCCCAGATTCCACGTAATTACATCTCGCTCGCTGTCGAACTCCTGGCGAAAACTGGTGCTGTCAATGTCGGCGGAATGATGGCGGCGGTAGGCGTAACAAGATTTGAAAAATCAGTCGCAGGTGCGATGCGAAGTCCACTAGGCGTTGGAGCATCACGTTTCCATACTGGTGGGCAGGCAGGTGAGGTGGATACCGTCTATCTAGGTGTCTTCAAGAGAGATGCACTCCTTGCTATTGGTGGATTCGATGAACGTTTTACCAGAGCGCAGGATTGGGAGCTCAACTTTAGGTTGCGTGAAAATGGTGGCACGATCTACTTCGATCCACGATTAGAGGTCACTTATCGACCTCGATCTTCTTTATCCGCACTTGCTAAGCAGTATTTTGAATATGGTCGCTGGCGTCGCGCAGTTTCTCGTCGCCATAAAGGAACAATCAATTACCGCTATCTCGCCCCTCCCGTCGCCCTTTCTGGCTTCATCTCATCTCTTCTGCTGGGCTCCGTGGTGCACTCAATATTCTTTATTCCAGCTGCGATCTATCTCTTATTCGTGGCGGTGGCATCTATATCTATTGCACGTTCAATCGCCCAGTACATCTATCTATTGACGGTAATTCCAACGATGCACTTCGCGTGGGGAGCGGGATTTATTACATCTCCACGCAATCTCATACCGGCTGATTCGAGTGAGTAACCAATAAGCAGAGGGTGACTGGGGTAATCTTCCCCATATGAGCCAGCCAGTAATCGTCTATGAGCCATTTAAGGCTGGCCTACCTCCCATGCGTGCATACCTGCGCTCACTCTGGCATCGTCGAGCATTTATCTCCGAGTTTGCTCGCTCCGAGCTACGCGAGCAGAACTTCGGCTCTGTCTTTGGTCAACTATGGCTCGTCCTCAACCCACTCCTTCTCTCAGCTGTCTACTTCCTCCTGATCTATGTCATTGGTGGAACAAGCGATGAGATTCGCTTCGGCCATCTGACTGCAACTCTCTTCCTTTTCTATCTCATTGCAAATAGTTTGACTGGGGGAGTCAAGGCCATTACTTCGGGCCAGCGATTGATTCTCAATACATCTTTCCCACGTGTAATGCTTCCGGTCTCAGCCGTTGTCGTTGCTATCTTTAAATTCTTGCCAACTTTTGTAGTGGCGATTGCAATTCACATAATTCTCGGCCTTCCGTATTCGTGGCAGATGCTCTGGGCTTTTCCTGTGCTCTTGATTTCAATTGTGATGGCCCTTGGAATGGCAATCATGATTTCCTGCATCAATGTCTACTTCCGTGATATCTCCAGCATGCTTCCTTACCTCACACGAAGTCTGCTCTATTTATCGCCGATTCTTTATGAGGCATCAACAATCTCTGCAAGCATTAAACAATTTCAAATAGTCAATCCCATCTTCTATCTTCTCGATTCCTGGTCGCGTGTAATTGTTCATGCTGAAGCGCCAACAATGTATGGGTTGATTCACTCCTCAATATTTGCCCTCTCTATTTTTATCGTGGGCACATACTTCTTCCTATCGAGGGAGCGTGATTTCGCTGTCCGACTTTAACCATCAGCACACGCAAGGCTCACTCGCCGTCTCAGTTCAAAATCTTGGACTGACATACACAACATCGATAGATAAGAAGCCAACGCTCAAATCACGGATCAAGTCACTTGGTCGCGGTAAGAAGCACACTCGAATTGTGCAGGCGCTTAATGGCGTATCACTCGACGTTCATTATGGAACGGTGCTTGGAATTATCGGCTCCAACGGCGCCGGAAAGTCCTCTCTCATGCGCGTTATTTCAGGAATTGTTCCTCCCACTCAAGGTCGCATTGAGGTCCATGGCAGCGTCAGCACCTTGCTCGCCTTAGGAGTGGGTTTCAACCAAGCGATGACAGGGCGTGAAAATGTCTATCTGGGCGGCCTCGCAGCAGGTATGTCTCGCGCTGAAATTGATGCAAATTTCCAAGCGATTGCAGATTTCTCCGAGCTTGGTGAAGCAATTGATGCACCAATGCGTACATATTCCTCAGGAATGTTTGCTCGCCTCGCATTTTCAGTTGCAGCGGTTGTAGAGCCTGATATTTTGATTGTTGATGAAGCGCTCAGCACCGGCGATGCACACTTTAAAGCTAAATCACTCAATCGCATGAAGGAGCTCCGCACAGCAGATCGTGCTCTTATTTTGGTAAGTCACGCCCTAGCTACTATCGAAGATCTCTGTAATGAAGTGATCTGGCTCGATAAGGGCAAATTAATGGCTCGCGGAAATCCGACAGAAGTTATCGCTGCATATCGCGAATTTATGAATGTCAGAAAGAGCGCATCATCTGATGAGGATGTTTAAGCGATTCATCTCGCCTGCGATCTTTCTCCTTTCATTTCAATTCTTCCTTCCAGCGCAGGCAGTTGACTTTCCAGCAACATTTAACTTCTCTGGCGCTGGATATGGCCATGGTGTGGGAATGAGCCAGATTGGCGCAAAGGCAAGGGCTGATGCCGGCGAGAGCGCTACAGCGATTCTGAAATATTACTTCAAAGATGTCGAAGTACTTCCAGTAGTTGATACTGCGACTATCCGCGTCAATATCGGTCACGCCCTGAAATCTGTCTCCTTTGCAACAACATCTGCCGGAACATCATTACAGCTCTCCAGCGGAGATCAAGTAGTTGCAACGATTGCCAATAAGAAGAAGCTCACACTCAACATCTCCTCTGATGGCAAATCAATTCAGGGCTTTAACACCTCGCTCCTTACCTTGCGCTGGAGTGGAGGATCGACTCCAGTAGTTTCTGTGACAAAGTCAGGTCTTACCGAACGTTTTCGCTATGGCTTTATCCAAATCAAGGTTGTCAAAGGCGCGCTTGAAGTAACAAACTCACTCTCACTTCACGATGAGTACCTCTTGGGAATTAGCGAAGTCTCTTCCTCATGGCCTGCTGCGATGTTGGAGGCTCAGACAATCGCATCACGCAGCTATGCACTTTCAAAGATGGGGAGCATCAAAGCATCCTGTGATTGTCACCTCTATTCACATATCGCAGATCAAAACTTCGTCGGCTTTGCTAAAGAGGCGGAAGGTAAATGGGGGAAGATTTGGCGCGAGGCCGTCCTTCGCACCGTTGTTGACTCATCAACGGGGATAGCAATTCTCTATCGCGGCAAACCAATTCAGGCATATTTCTTCTCCTCATCGGGAGGCGCGACGCAGACAACGGCCGATGCCTGGGGAGGATTTACCGGTTACACACAATCGGTCCCTGATTCAGCGAGTGTGGATATACAACTCAATCCACGATTTGCAGCATGGAGCGCATCCACCTCACAGCAATTGGTTGCGGCAGCTTTTGGTCTACGAAACATTGTAAGTATTGAAGTGGTTTCGAGAAATTCCGCGGGAGCTGTGACCTGGATTAAGGGAACTTCGACTGAAGGGGTCTCACAAATAATTCGCGGAGATACCTTTAGAAGTCGCGCGAAGTTACCTTCGCCATGGTTTACGCCGATAAATTAATTGGCGTGAAGAACTGAGTTAAGTCCACCCCATGTGCCAGTGCGCATTACAGCTTCAAGTCCACCAGTCAGTGAGTTACGACGGAAGAGAAGATCACTCGCACCTGAAAGCGTTCCTGCCTTAACAACCTCACCATCTGGAAGCGTGATCTTTGCAGCTGCAGTTATATAAGTTCCGGCCTCAATGACGCAGTTATTTCCTAGCGATATTCCAAGGCCGGAGTTGGCGCCCAAGAGGCACTTCTCACCGATTGAAATTACTTCTTTGCCACCACCGCTGAGGGTTCCCATGATTGATGCACCACCACCAACATCAGAGCCATCGCCAACGACTACTCCGGCAGAGATACGTCCTTCGACCATAGAAGCACCCAATGTTCCAGCATTAAAGTTAACGAAACCTTCATGCATGACTGTTGTGCC
>Ga0222712_10004107_pt1 | contig 15418 bp, 12 predicted proteins | sample C33_657DmetaG_FD_165043 | JGI IMG/M metagenome (GOLD analysis project Ga0222712, IMG submission 165043) | Estuarine water microbial communities from San Francisco Bay, California, United States - C33_657D | ecosystem: Environmental > Aquatic > Marine > Unclassified | place: USA: California... | reverse complement strand
CAATAGGAGAGCCCATACCTAATGCTGCGATGGTTGCTGCGCTGGTATTTTGTAAAAACTCACGTCTATTCCAATGGTTTTTCATGACAGATTTGATTAGATAATTAATTGAAATTCTGGGAGTAATGTCACCGCCCAAACTAAATCTTGGATTCCCTCCACACTCGGTTTTTTACCGATGTACTTAACCGCAAGGCTCAGTTCTTTTAAACTGGGTTCTCTGCCCAATGCCTTTACATAGAGCGCCTTCACCAAAGCTTCCCCCGAGCTATATTTTTGTGCCCAAATTTCGGCTCCTTTCCGGAGAGTTACATTGAATTTATTGCCGTTTGTCAACTCCAATGCTTGCAATAAATTCGCCTGCGAAATACGACTCGTCGATACATTTTCTCGATTAGGTCTTCCCAAGGCAGTTAAAAAAGGATCATTTTTGACTAAAGAAGCCCGTGCAAATGGAATGTCATTTTTAATATCGGCGGGCAACATTTTTTTAACAAAGGCCGAATCCGTGTAAAGTGGATAGAAAGATTGACTGACCGCATCCGCAAATTGTTCAGCCGTAATTCTGCGTTTTAGAATGCCTTTGAAAACGAAATTAGTTGCCGTCAACATCTGCGCTTCTTTCAGCCCCACAGCCGGGGTTTGATAGGTTTTGGAAATTAAAATTTGACGCATTAAGCGCTTCATATCATAGCCATTGGCGGTGAAATCGGAGGCCAACCAATCCAACAAATCTTGGCTCCAAGGTTCATTATCCATCATGTCTACTGGCTCCACAATTCCCCTTCCCATTAATTGCGCCCATACCCGATTCACCAAGGTGCGATACAAGCGTCCATTTTTGTTTTGGACTAAAATATCGGCCAGTTGAACAAGGCGTTCGGCCGTTACGTTTGTCTCTTTAATTTTTCCTAGCGAATTATAAAGTACGCCGTAGCCAGCCATGCGGCCTGTAGGTAAATCGCAGCGGTGAATTTCCAGGGTTTTACTCGAAAAAACATTGGCAAAGGCATAGGCGTCGTCCAATTTCCAATCACTGATAAAACTGTCGTGACATGAGGTACATTTTAAGTTTAATCCCAATAGTACCTGAGATACATTTTGGGCCGCTTGCATTTCTGTACTTTGGCTAGAATTAATGGTTCCACGCCATTGAATCCCCCGGATGAAACCCTCCGATTCCTTGGTTGGGCTAATGAGTTCTTTGACAAATTTGTCATAGGGCTTATTGGTTTTTAAGGAGCCATAAAGCCATTTGGTAATTCCAAAGCGGCCATTGGTGATATATCCGGTGCCCGTATAATCATTGCGAAGGGCATCATTCCAGAAGGTTAACCAATGTTGGGCGTAGCCCTCATTGTTGGCAAGAAGTTTATCCACCAACCATTCTCTTTTATTCGGACGCGTATCTTTTAAAAATTCGCTTATATTTTCTGGACTCGGCAATAATCCCGTGACGTCTAAATAGACGCGTCTTAGATAGGTTTTATCGTCCACCGATCGTGGCCAGGTGATTTTATGTTTTTTGAAATAGTCGTTGACAAATAAATCAATCGGCTGACTTAAGCCTGCCGTGGCTTTAGGAAGCGCAGGCATTCGTGGTTCCAAAGCAGCCACGCGGTATAAACTTTTTTCGGGACCTGTCGGCCAAGGGGCCCCTTGCTGGATCCAATATTCCAACATCGCGATGTCTTCCTTGCTTAACCGCTTACCTTTCGTGGGCATCGCATCATCGTGACCGGCGGGTAATTTAACCCGACGGATCATGTCACTTTTTTCAGGATTTCCGGCTACTAAAATTGGGCCATTTTCGCCCCCTTTAAATATAAATTCTTTTTTATCAAGACGTAATCCGCCTTTTGTTTTGGTGGCATTGTGGCAACTGTAACAGTTGTGCGCCAAAATGGACCTGACATTAATATTTAATTCCTGTAATTGCGCCGCATTTAACACGTCAGGAGCTTTCGCTGGCTGATCGGAAGGATAAAGGATTCTGTCTACAGAAGAAGCGGCTTGCTTTTCGGAAACTTTAGTTTCGTCTTCGGTATTGCCAGTATCTTCGTAGGCAGATGCGGCTGATGGACTAGATTTTATGGCGGAATTAGGCCAAGGAGCTCCTTGTTTGACCCAAATTTCGAGTATTTCAATTTCTTTTTTCGAGAGACGCTTGCCTTTTGTTGGCATCGCTTCATCATCACTGGCCGGAAGTTTAATCCGACGAATCATTTCACTTTTTTCCGGATGACCGATGACAAGCGCGGGACCTACTTTTCCTCCTTTTAAGGCATAGACTAATGCATCTAATCGTAGTTTACCTTTGGATTTTTTGATGCTATGGCAGTCAAAACAATGATTGGCTAAAATATTTCTGGCTTCTACGCCTAAGTCTTGTTTTTGATTTTGATTAATCTTGCCTGTTAATTTCTCCACCTGAAGGGAAGAATTTAGGGCCATGCTAGGTTTTTTTTCTTCCTTAGTCAGCGCTAAATAATCCTCGCCATGGGTGAGCATGGCGCCGTAATGTCCCGCAAAACTTACGCCCAAGACCGTTAGGATGAATAGGATTCGATAACTTTTATATTCTTTCGTTCGGTAGGCATAAAGGGTCAAGCCTGAAAAAATGGTGCTTGCAATTCCCGACCATTGATGTACCGTGATGGTATTCCCGCTGTAATCGTCTTGATTGATTAATATAAAACCTAGGCCTACGGCTAGCGCGGCCGTTACGGTGCCAATCCATAAAATCACCCCAATAGCCGAAAGGAATTGATCGGATTTTTTTCTCCATTGGAGGCATTCAAGGACTAATCCCACCCAAAGGAGACTAATCGGAAAATGGACGACTAATGGATGTAGTCGGCCTATGAGTTCCCAAAGATGAATGAGTAAATTGTTTTGCACTTCTTGGTATTAGTAAATAGGCTTGTAAAAACTTGCGATGCAAACCGGTTTGAGTTTACATCGCAAGTAAAGATTAAATATAATTATTTTAGCAATTAATTATATCCTGGATTTTGAGTTAAATTTTTATTAATCAAAATCTGTGGTGCAGGAATAGGTAAATAATATTCAAAATCAGAATATACGTAATCTAATGCATTGAATGCGATTCCGCCTCTGGCTACGGTTGGGCTTGCTTTTTCCTGTGCACCATGGGCATTCATGAATGCAGTTAATTGGGATGGCGTTAGGGTTCTTTGAAGATCAAACCAACGTTGATTTTCGAACGCAAGCTCCACACGTCTTTCTTTTAAAACAGCAGTTCGGAAAGCATCTTTTGATAAACCGTCCAAGGCTCCCAAGCCAGCTCTTTTTCTAACTTGGTTTAAATAATCATATGCTTCCGTATTGGGCCCTGATACCTCATTGATGGATTCTGCTAGCATTAATAAGACATCTGAATATCGTAGGATTGGCCAGTTATTATCCGTACGACCTGTGATTGTGTGCGGATATTGATATTTGCTAATAAAAGGGATGGCTACGAAATTTCCGTTCAATGTATAACCTGGTTGTAAGGAAATCGCTTTTCTGAGATCACCGGCCTCATAGGCATTGATCATATCACGGGTAGGAATGTTTCGACCGCTGGGTGTCGTATTCGCAAAACCCGTAACAGCTCCCGCGGAAAGTCTTGGGGCGAACACATACATAAAGTTACTTTGCTCTCCCAAATCATTCCCCCCTTGGTACTGAACCTCGAAAATGGACTCAACTCCGTTCTTTTTAGCTGGATCGAAATTGTCCTTGTAATTCGCATTCAATGCATAACCGAGTGAAGTTACTTGCTTCAACGTGGTACTAGCCGCCGCATAGTTTTTCTGGGTCAAGTACACTTTTCCTAATAGACTTAGGGCAGCTCCTTGCGTAGCGCGACCTTTTAAAGCAGCTTTTGCAGGAAGCAATTTGGACGCATCCCCTAAGTCAGCGAGGATTTGTTTGTAAACATCTGCTTGCGGAGACCGTACTAAATCAAAAGCCTCATTTGGATTTGTTAAGGTTTTGGTTGCCAATACCACGTCTCCAAAATAGCGTACTAGGTTGAAATAATGATATGCTCTAAGGAATTTGAATTCTCCTTCCAAAATCCCTTTCGCTGTTGCGTCAATTTTACTGGCTGCTAACTTTTCCAAGGCATAATTGATATTATACATGGTCGAATAATGGTTATTCCAAAGCGAAGAAATCTCTCCATTTCCTTGATTTACGGTGGAATATTCAAATGCTTCCCAACCGGCTGCCCCTCCTCGATCTAATGGATTAAAATCGAAGGTGGTATTGTCCGACATCATTTCTTGTTGGATATACGCCGAGTTCGTGATCGTTTGCAATTGACCATATACACCATTCAAAGCCTGTTCAAATTGGGTTTGATTTTGGTAAAATAAATCCCGACCAATTCTCGTAGGATCGGTCGTTTTCAGAAAGTCCTCTTGACACGATATCTGTGTCAAACAAAGGGACAAGATGATATAAAATGATATTTTTTTCATGTTTCGATTCATTATAAGTTTAATTTAATACCTACTGCAAACGTACGTGGAACTGGATATGACTCATCGTCATTATTCAATTCAGTACCTCCTCTAACCCCTGCATCTGGATTATTTCCAGGGTAGTTGGTAAATAAGAATAGGTTATTAGCCGTGAAGAAAATGCGCGCATCGCTGAATACAGATTTTAGTTTAGGCAATGTATATCCTAAGGTAACTGCTTTCAGCCAAATGTAACTTCCATCATATACATATCGCTCACTACTTTCCCGAGACCACTTAAAGTAGTTCGTTCCCCCTTGTGAGTTTTTGGCGTTTGGATTGGAACCAGGGTTGCTTGCTGAGCGCCAGCGATCCTTTGCTTTCGTTAATACATTAAACACCCCATCCATGTTCATGGTCGATGCTTCAATGTTACGGTAGATATCGAAATTTTGAGCTCCAACGAATAATACATTTAAGTCAAAATTATGGTAATCCGCTGAACTCGTCCAACCCCACGTAAAGTCAGGATTTGGATTGCCAATTTCAACCATGTCTTGCGTATCATAGGATACCACTCCGTCGCCATTTGTATCTGCAAATTTCATACCTCCCGGGATAACACCATCCTGCTTCGCCCATGCATCGATTTCAGCTTGCGTATTGAAAATACCTAATTTGCGATAGCCATATATCATACCAATCGGCCGACCTACCTTCATAACATTGTAGCCTCCATAGAAACTGCCATACCAGAGCATATCATTCGCTCCTTTAATCGCTAAGATGGTACTTCGATTCGCGGATACATTGAAATTCGTTCTGAAATTAACCGGACCGATAGTTGACCGATAATCTACACTTAATTCAATCCCTTTATTTTCGACTTGGCCAATGTTATCCAAACTCGTAGTAAATCCTGAAACCGCTGGAATGGAAACAGGAAGTAACATGTCATTGGTCAACTTCCGATAATATTCAAACGTAAACGTCAGCTTATTATTTAAGGTAGCTAAGTCTAAACCTAAGTCCAATTGATCAGATTTTTCCCATTTCAACGAGGAGTTGGCAAATGAACTAATCACTTTTCCTGCAGCAAATGCATTATTTAAGATGTAATTATTGGCTCCAACGAATGCTAAACTAGGATAGTTACCGATGTTGTTATTTCCCGTTACTCCCCAACTAGCCCGCAATTTCATGTCATTCACAAAAGGAATATCTTTCATAAATGGCTCTTCAGAAATTCTCCATCCGATAGATGCCGCTGGGAAATCACCGAATTTGTTATATTCTCCAAAACGAGAACTTCCTTCCCTTCTAAAGGATGCCGATAATAAATATTTGTCTTTGAACGAGTAATTGGCCCGTGCGAAATAGGCTAATAAAGACCAGCCGTACTCATAGGAGTTCGAGGATTTAATAGAGGCCGCCCCAATGTAGCGCACTAAGTCATCTGGAAACGTATTTCCTGACGCATCTATTCCATACACATTCTCCTCTTGCGAGGTGAAACCTAGCATGGCATCCAATTTATGATCTTCTCCTATTTTGGGGTTATAGGTTAATAATTGGTCAAATGAATAGTTGAACAAACGATCTGTGATATCTCTCGCCGTGGCAATTCTTGGCGGAGCACCTGCGGTTCCGGAGGCAACGGATGATCCGATCGTCGAGGGTACATATTCCTTGAATGCATTATAATTCAGTTTTGTATTTGCCGAACTTTTGAATTTCAACGAAGGTAAAATCGTGAATTCCGCATACGCATTCGCTAACACATCCGCGATATTACGCTTGCGAGTAACATTTTGAAGTAAAAACAAGGGATTTGGAAAACCAAATGCACCATCCACACCACCAATATATGGCCTCATCGTCCCATCTGCATTATAAATGGGTTCCCGTGGATCCATTAATAGGGCACCCCCCACCAAAGCACTGCGTCCATCCGTATTTGCAATGTTTTGTTTTGTGATACTACCATTCACATTTAGTCCCACATTCAAAAATTTATTGACCTGACCTCCAAGATTACTACGAATCGAAACACGCTCATAATCCGTATTTACAATCGATCCAGCTTCCTTAAAATATCCGACAGAAAACATGGATTTCATCGTTCCTTTGCCGGATGAAATAGTTAGGTTGGCATCCGTATAGGGTGCATTGTTATTTAAAATCGCACCAAACCAATCGGTTGAATACTTCGTTTGCTCCGGATAGCGATATCCCAATGGTACATCCTCTATTGTGGGTTCCTTTTTATTGAAATACCTAAAATTATCTTCGAAAACCTCTTTTTTGAATTGTGCAAATTCCACCCCATTCAACATAGGTGTTCTACGGGACATAGGAATATTTTGTATTCCATGATCCAACGTAAAATTGATATTTACTTTTCCATCCTTCGCATTTTTGGTATTAATTAAAACTACCCCATTCGAACCCCTCGCGCCATAAATGGCTGTGGAGGCCGCATCTTTTAAAATGGAAATACTCTCAATATCATTCGGATTAAAGTTTTGCCCCACTGAAGTACCTACGACAAACCCATCAATCACATACAAAGGATCACTTCCTGCGCCTAATGAACCAATACCGCGGACACGAACTTCAAATACACCGCCCGGCGTTCCACTTTTTTGTTTTACGGTCACACCCGCAGCACGTCCTTGTAACATTTGATTCATGTTGTTAGCAGGCTGTTCTCCTATATCCTTCATCCCAATCACTGAAATGGCTGAAGTGATATCCTGCTTTCGCTGGGAACCATAGCCAACCACCACAACCTCAGATAATTCCTTCAAATTATCTTCCAAAGTCACATCGATAACCGTCCGGTTTCTAACTGTTTCCGATTTACTATTCATCCCAACTGATGAAAACACAAGGACTGCATTTGCCCCTGAAGCCACTTTAATGGTATAATTACCATCTGCACTCGTTACGCTACCGTTATTCGTGCCTTTTTCCGTCACAGAAACTCCAGGAATTCCCGCTCCGTCTGATGAGCTAACTTTTCCTTTTACCTGCAGACTCTGTGCAAATCCCTGGAAAATCAATAGCATCATAAATAATGTTAATTGAATTTTTTTCATAGAAATGGTTTTAGTTTAATAAGGTGATTATGAACATCAAATGTAAATTCCAATCCATCCTAAACTATCCTTATGCGGTATAAGTATAGTTCAATATTGTATCAAAAAAATACAATAATTTTTAAAGAATAAAAATGACAATGGAGCCCGTGGGGGCATGATTTAAGTGTCCTCTTTTTGTGATTTCAGGAAATTATTCGGATAAAAAAATTATTTTTTTACTGATAATTTTCTAATTATCAACTGGTTAAAAAAAATCCACCATTTCATAACAGGAATGGTGGATAAATAAAACTTGTTAGTTAGGGAATAGATTAAAATCCTATTCCGGTCGTTTTGGTTCTAACCCGAAGCAAATTCATGTCGGCCGTAATAAATAAGGTCTTGCCGTCCTCGCCAAAGGCACAATTGGCCGTCGCTGAACCTGCCTCGATTCTACCCAATAATTTTCCTTCTGGACTAATGATTAATACGCCGCCCGGTCCTGTCGCCCAAAGGTTTCCTTCCTTGTCCACTTTGAATCCATCAGGTGCGCCGCGCCAACCTTTTTTGGCTAAATACCCTGCATCGAAAAACACCTTTCCTTTTCCTAAATTTCCATCTTTCTCGACCGGATAAGCCATCCAAATCAATCCTTTCATGTCTGATTGTCCCACATATAGTGTTTTCTCATCCGGACTAAAGGCCAGGCCATTGGGCCGTACAAGATCCGTGGTCTGCAAACTTAGGTTTCCTTTTTTGTCGATTTTATACACCCCTTGGAAAGCCAATTCTTTCGCGGGTTCATCTTTTCCCCGGCCCGGAAGTCCATAGGGAGGATCGGTGAAATAATATTCGCCACTGCTTTTTTGAACCAGATCATTGGGGCTATTGAGTTTTTTGCCTTCGAAAAGATGCGCGAGTGTTTTCTTTTGTTCGGGTTTATCCAAGGGCATTTCGGCAATACGTCGATCGCCATGTTCACAAGAAACCAAATTTCCTTTTTTATTGATAATCAAACCATTCGAACCAGGCTCCTCCGAATATACACCGGTTCCCGTGTAGCCAGATGGTTTGAGGAATTGCGTGACTCCGTCCTTGGCCGACCATTTGTGAATCACGTTTTCAGGGACATCGGAAAACAATAAAAAGCCACTTTTTTTTACCCAAACGGGGCCTTCGGACCAGGTATATCCAGTGCCTAAAATTTCAATCTTGGAGGTGGTATCCAATAACCGATCTAATGCAGGATCTAATCGGTGGATTTTACCGATGGTCGGGTAGGTTTGCTGTGCTGCTGCCATGGTTGAAAAAAGTCCTACACACAAGGCGGACAATAAAATGGTTTTTTTCATCGAAATAAAGCGAAAAAAAATGCGGACCGAAATCCGCATGTGAGGGTTCTTATAAATTTTTCTTTTTGATTTCCTTTACCGCAAAATCCGCCGCCCGGGCTGTTAAGGCCATATAGGTTAGGGATGGATTCACACAGGAGGTGGACGTCATGGCTGCCCCATCCGTCACAAATACATTTTTACATGCATGCACCTGATTGTGTCCATTTAATACCGAAGTTTTCGGATCGCGACCCATCCGCGCCGTTCCCATTTCATGGATGGCCATACCCGGATAAGAGCCATTGTCATAGGCTTTGACATTTTTTAATCCCGCCGCTTCTAACATTTCACCCGCATCATTCATGATGTCCTTCCGCATTTTCCGCTCGTTTTCTTTGAATTCTGCATCAAATACAACCACCGGTAAACCCCATTTATCTTTCGTATTCGGGTCTAAATACATTTTATTTTCGTGGTAAGGCAAGGTTTCACCAAAACCACTTAAGGCCATCGACCATGGACCCGGACGTGTCATCGAATCTTTGTAATCCGGACCAAAACTCAGGTCGCCAATGCCGCGATTCCAGCCTTGCCGACTTCCACTGCCTTGATACCCAAATCCACGTAAATAATCACGTTTGTCATTTCCAATGTTTCGGTAGCGAGGAATGTAGATTCCGTTTGCACGCCGACCAATGTAATATTTATCTTCATCACCTTCCCAGGTCCCGCTAGCACCAATTTTGAAGTGATGATCCATCAAATTATGACCTAATTCACCCGAATCATTACCAAAACCGTTTTGGAACCGATTCGATTTTGAATTCAATAAAAGCGCGGTCGTACTGACCGTCGAACCACACACAAAAATCACCTTAGCATAATACTCTTTCACCTCATGGGTGACCGTATCAATCACCCGAACACCTTTCGCGCGTTGTTTTTGTGCATCGTAAATGATTTCAGATACCAAGGAATCAGGACGCAAGGTCAATAAACCCGTCTTTGCCGCGGGTGGTAAGGTACAGGATTGCGTACTGAAATATGCGCCATATGGGCAGCCCAAGCGACATTTGTTGCGATACTGACATGCAGACCGACCAATGCCCAATTGTGCCTGTTTCGCCTCTGATAAATTCGCTACCCGACCAATGGTCATATGTCTACCCGGGAAATTCTTTTCGATTCTCTTACGAACTTCCTTTTCCACACAATACATGTCCATCGGCTTTAAAAATTCTGAATCAGGTAAATGCGGCAAGCCTAAGGCCTCTCCCGAAATCCCCACATGCTTTTCTACATAGGAATACCAGGGAGCGATATCCGCATAGCGAATCGGCCAGTCCACGGCGATGCCATCTTTTAAATTTGCCTCAAAATCCAAATCACTCAAGCGATAGGTTTGACGGCCCCACATTATGGATTTTCCACCAACAATATTCGGTCTAAACCAATCAAAGCGTTTTTCTTCTTTGTATAATGAATCGGAATCGTTCATCCAATACTTCTCAGTCATCTCGTTATACGGATAATCGCGGGAAAGTTTTGGGTGGGAAGCCTTTTGTTCTTGGGTCAATAAGCCATTGTATTTAAAATCCCAAGGATCTTTATAGCTCGGTTCGTACCCGGTGATATGTTCCATTTGCTTGCCTCGGTCCAGAACCAAGGTGCGCATGCCTTTTTCGGTTAATTCTTTGGCGGCATAGCCTCCAGAAACCCCAGATCCCACGACTATCGCGTCATAGGTAATCGATTTTATAGCGTCTATATTTAAATTCATCGGTCAAATAGTTCAGGTAAATTATAAAGCCCAGGTTTTTTGTTTTGGATCCAACGGCATACATCCATCAAATTTCCCTGGAATCGGGAGGTAATCTAAGGCCTCAGTGGCGCCTATTTTCGACGTGAAATACCCCACGGTCGCCAATTCCTTGATCATAAAGAAGAAAGGAGTAGGGCCTTTTTTCGCTTTTCTCGCCACATCCCCTTCCAGCATACAAGCGGTCAAGGCCTCTTTTTTCTGTACGTCCGTGGCTTGCACAAAACCTTTGCCTGTTTTAGTCTTGCAATCCGCATCAATTTTCACCAATCCCGCATAGAACGTATCTTGTTCCGCTTTGGTGTAACAATCTTGAACGACATTTAAGATGTATTTTTCGGCACCGGCAGCTTTTGCACCAGGGGTTTTGGTCGAAGGGATAATTACATCGGCGATGGCGACGATCAAATCCACTTGCTCAGCAGAAAAGGAAACGAATGTGCCTTGGTTGGTTTTTTGGCCCATAATACCGGCCATGGCGGGAGCAGAAATCATGCCTCCCATGAGCGCAGCGACCCGTTGGACCGCCTCTCTTCGATTTATATTCATAGGTAATTGTTTAGAATCTCAAATATAGGGATTTTATGCAAACTCCATCAAAAAAATAGTCCTAAATTTGCTTGAATTTATTCTAATGACAAAAATTTCCTCAACCCTTCTTTTTGATCAAATCATCCAGGCTTTGGGTGATCGATATACGCATGAAGAGCGAAAGGCCATCGCCTATCGATGTTTGGATATTGGCTTTGATTTATCGGCAGTGGATGTGAGGATGGGAAAAGCGGTCGAGGCTTTCGCGGATTGGGATTCGCGTTTGCACCGACTGGCCAGCGGGGAACCCTTGCAATATGTCATGGGCGCCGGTTTTTTTCTAGATCGACTTTTTGCCTTGAATCCGAGGACTTTGATTCCAAGGCCGGAAACTGAGGAATTGGTTTTAAAAATTATTCCTTTGATAAAAGCGGGTTCCAAGGTATTGGACGTGGGAACAGGTTCAGGTTGTATCGCCATCAGTCTTGCCTTGGCCACCGATGCGGAGCTGAGTGCCTGGGATGTTTCGGCGGAGGCTTTACGGACGGCGGAAACAAATGCAAAAAACTTAGGGGCAAGGGTGGCATTTTCCCAACAAGATCTCTTTTCATGGACCCAAACTTTAGACGACTGGGATCTAATCGTTTCGAACCCTCCCTATGTCTTGGAAAAGGAAAAGGAGGATATGCAAGCCCATGTTTTGGATTTCGAACCGCATGAGGCTTTGTTTGTGCCGAATGAAGACCCCTTGAAATTTTATGTGGCCCTGGCAGATTTGGCCATGGATCGCTTGCAAAATGGTGGGCATTTGGCCTTAGAAATTAATCAGGCTTTTGGGCAGGAAACTAGGCATCTATTAGTCCAAAAAGGGTTTTCTCAGGTAAGGCTCTATCCTGATTTTTTTGGCAAGGATCGGATGATGTTGGCACAAAAATAATTTTCATCAGGGATTTGGAACCTTTAACATCAAAAAATGATTTTGATGGAAATATGCGAAGGACATTTTAAAATATGTCTACCTTTGCGAAGCTAAAAACCTTAAATTTTAAACAAATGAACAAGAAACTTTGGATTGCTTTAGGTGTGGTTGCCCTTCTTATTTTTTGGGGCGTAGGTGCTCGAAACGGCATGGCAACGAGTGACCAAGAAGTGAAAGCCTCCTGGGCGAATGTGCAAAGTGCATATCAACGCAGAGCCGATTTAATTCCAAATCTCGTAAAAACGGTACAAGGTGTGGCTAATTTTGAGAAATCAACGTTAACCGCTGTCATCGAAGCGCGGGCGAGTGCCACGCAAATGAAATTAGATTCGAAAGATTTAAGTCCTGAAAATCTTCAAAAATACCAAGCCGCACAATCTTCCTTGGGTGGTGCGCTTTCTCGCTTGATGGTTGTGGCTGAAAATTATCCTCAATTAAAAGCTACCGAGAATTTTTCTGAATTGCAGGCGCAGTTAGAAGGAACTGAAAATCGGATCAAAGAAGAACGCGATCGTTTTAATGAGGCGGTGAAAGGATTTAATTCTTTGGTCGTAACGTTCCCGAATAATTTAATTGCATCCTTTTCAGGATTTACAGAGAAGGGCTTTTTCCAAGCTGAAGCGGGATCTGAAAAAGCACCGGAGGTTAATTTCGACGAGAAGAAATAATGCACATTGCGGAAGACCAACAAGCGCAGATTTTGCAAGCCATCCAAGAGGCCGAATTGAAGACCTCTGGGGAAATTCGAGTACATATCGAAAGTCATTGTGAAGGGCATCCTGTGCAACGTGCACAGGTGCTTTTTTTTGATTTAGGTATGCATCAAACGGATTTGCAAAATGGGGTGTTGGTCTATCTTGCCATCAAAGATCGGAAGTTCGCAATCGTAGGAGACAAAGGAATCGATGCGAATGTAGCTCCTGAATTTTGGGAAACGATTCGAGATGAAATGCGGCCATATTTGGCCAAGCAAGAAATCGGTTATGGACTGTCCCATGGGGTCCGTCGGATCGGGGAGGTGCTGGCCAGCGTTTTTCCGTACCAACTGGATGATTTGAATGAGCTCACGGATGAATTGTCCTTTGGGGCTTAACACATGAAACATATTTTTTCCATTTTTCTGATTGGGTTTTTGTTTGGGATATTTATTCCAACACTGGCACAAGACATTCCCGCCAAACCGAATGGCTATGTCCTCGATGCCTCTTCAGTTTTAAAAGCAGAAGAAAGGGAAAGTTTGGAGCAAAAATTGCGCGCCTATGCAGATTCCACATCCACCCAATTTGCGATTGTTTTACTCCCGACTACGGGTACACGAGATCCCTATGATTTTGCGATAGAAATCGGGAAGACCTGGGGAGTGGGCCAACAGGGTAAAAACAATGGGGTGGTGATTCTTGTGGCCGTGGAGGATCGTAAAATCAGAATTGTGACGGGCCGGGGTATCGAGGATGTTTTACCCGATGCGGTTTGCAAGCGGATTATCAATCGGATATTGAAACCTACTCTGAAGGCTGGCAATTATTATGGAGGCTTGGATACAGCGACGACGGAAATGATGCAACGAGCCAGTGGCCAATTTAAAGCGGATCCCGATGAGGAATCCGGAGGAATCCCTCCTGTGCTCATTATATTCCTTATTTTCGTCATCATCAGTATTATCAAAGCTATTCGCAACCGAGGGGGTGGTTCCGGCCCAGGTTCTCGAGGAGGCGGAGGCATGTTTTTCCCACCTGTTTTCTTTGGCGGGGGGGATTATGGACGAGGTTCCGGCGGTGGTGGCGGAGGCGGATTCGATTTCGGTGGTTTTGGCGGAGGTGATTTTGGCGGAGGCGGTGCCGGAGGAGATTTTTAATAAAAGTGTATCTTTGAGAAAAAATAGCCGTCGTGAAAGCAATTATTGAACAGTCCTTAGCAGAATCCCAACGCGTATTAAGTCAATTTTTATCGGACCCGAGTAAAATTGAAGCGATCCAAGCAGCGGCGGAATGTATGGCTGGGGCGCTCCAACAAGGCAAAAAGATTCTTTCTTGTGGAAACGGCGGTAGCCATTGTGATGCGATGCACTTTGCCGAAGAATTATCTGGCCGTTACCGGGAAAATAGGCCTGCATTGGCGGCGATGGCTATTTCAGATCCCTCACATATTACTTGCGTGAGCAATGATTTCGGATATAATTTTATTTTTTCTCGCTTTATTGAAGGTTTAGGAAATGAGGGCGATGTCCTCGTGGGAATTTCTACCTCCGGAAATTCTGCCAATATTCTAGAAGCCGTGAAAGCCGCCAAGGCCAAAGGCATGCAGGTGATTTTATTGACAGGAAAGGATGGAGGAGCCTTAGCCAATTCAGGTGCGATTGAGATTCGGGTGGATCATTTTGGTTTCGCGGATCGAATTCAAGAGATTCATATTAAGGTCATTCATATCCTGATTCAATTGATCGAAAAACTGATCTTTGACAGGAACTAGCCGATGGTGACATTCGTCACAAAATTCATTTGTTTTTAGGTGTAGATTGAGGGTCTAAAACAAAAACAAAGATGAAAACGCAAGAATTTCTCGTTGAAAACATCAAATGTGGTGGGTGCTTGTCGACCATTAAGACATCGCTGATGGGATTGGCTGGGGTCAAATCGGTTGATATCGATTTGGAAACGGAACATATCACTTTGACGGGTTCGCATATAAATCGCGAAGAAGTGATTCAGAAATTAAATTTTTTAGGTTATCCGGAAAAGGGCAAGAATAGCTTGTTGAGCCAAGCGAAATCCTATGTGAGTTGCGCTGTAGGTAAAATGAGTTCCTAGGGATTTGTGGGGCCAATGGCCTTGGAGATTTTAATCTAAAAGCTTGGATCGTTAGTTGGTGTAATACATTCTACTCTATGTGTTGACTTAAAAAGAAAATGCCTGAATTTCTTCAGGCATTTTTGTTAGTATTCTCCTACTTCCTCGTTTCCGCCCATCAGGGTATCGACGATTCGATTGAAAATATTTTTAATTCCGGGAGGTTTGGTTGATGAGCCACCGGAAGGACCATCAAAGCGTGTGGCTTCGGGGCTAGATTCCAATGCGTCCACTAATTCGCTTTCTGATTCCACATCAGCTACTTGATCGAAATATACTTGCACCAAACCAATCGCTGTGGCGTAAGATGGATCTTTGATTTCTTCGGCAATGGCGAATTGGTTCGACCCG
>Ga0222712_10004105_pt1 | contig 15421 bp, 12 predicted proteins | sample C33_657DmetaG_FD_165043 | JGI IMG/M metagenome (GOLD analysis project Ga0222712, IMG submission 165043) | Estuarine water microbial communities from San Francisco Bay, California, United States - C33_657D | ecosystem: Environmental > Aquatic > Marine > Unclassified | place: USA: California... | reverse complement strand
GGTCTGCGTACGAGTATGATAGCTCACTTAGTTCGATTCATTTGTATATTACTATTAGTTCGATTCATTTGTATATTACTATTAGTTACTAGCGACCATTATTCAATTTCTACGCCGAATTCAACCGGCTTCTATCATGAAACTCGGAATTCAATTGCGAAAGTAAGGCGTCGATGAAGGCCAGCACCGAGCAACTACCATCAGACCCGATAGTACTGTACGCTAAGAAGGGCATTTTACGAAGCGCTCGCCCGCTCAACCCATCGCACGCCATCGCGACGCGACGCAGCGCCGCGGAGACTTCGCAGTCCTCACATGAATCATCGAATTCGCCGGGCGATTTCTCGTTCGAGCACACTTGCACCAAGTCGCGATGGATGAGTTCTATCACGCACGACCTCAAAATATCGTATCTCGCGCGAACTCCCGGCGGACCGATGTAGCACTTGATATCCGCTCTATCGACGAACGCTAAATCGATCGCCTCGGTGATGTTACTCGTCGTCAGCACGATGGCGTTTCGGTGCGACTTGAGAGCGTCGATTTGCGTCAACAGCGCGTTGACGACGCGAATCGCATCGCTCGGCTCCGAACCGTTCGCAGCACTTTTGCGCGCCGCAGCTAAACTCTCTACCTCATCCACTAATACGAAGACCAACGTCGATTCGTCTTCTAATAACTCTTGAATCTTCTCAAACAATTTGCTCACCAACTTGCCGCTTTCGCTAAACCATCGACTAAATAACGAGTGCGCGTTCACCTCGATCAACAAGCTACTCGTGTACACGTCGTTAAACCTAATTGACAACCGCTGCGCCAGCGCCTTGCACAGCGTCGTCTTCCCCGTCCCCGGCGGTCCGTGCAACAACACCACTCGATTCCACGAAATCAATCGAGCGTCCACGCCGCGTTCGCTAAACAAAAGCGCGTTCGACGCGTATCGTAACAATTTCCCTTTAACATCGCATTCATTATCATCAAAAACCAAGCTCTCCCACGCGCCTTCGAACTCTCTCGCCGGTAGCGTCCATTCCCTATACGTCGCCGCCGCGTCGCCCCCGTCGCGCTCCTCCCCCGGCGCGTCCTCGTTCAACGCGTACGTTCTCACCCTGACCTCACACTGCCAAAAAAGCACCACTTTCGGTCGCTCTCGTGCGTTCGCGTTCCACGTCACCTCGCGCACGCGCGCGTCCTCCACGTTCGCCCTGACTTTACGCCCGAGCGTCGAATGCCATTCGTCGTCGCTTTCGCGCGCGAGCGCGGCGTCGCGCGTCGTCGGCACGCACCCGATGCGTTCGACGAACGCTCGGACGTCGCGCGCGATGTCGCTCAGCGACGCCGTCGATCGCGCGCGCACGCGCGCTTCGATCGTCACCACGACCGCTACGACGTCGACGTCATCCATCGCGCGCGTCGACGACGACGATTTGGCGAACGCGCGCGCGCGAGCGCGACGTGGACGCGCGCGATGGGGGACATTCGACGAGTCACGAACCGTAGTCCGACGAACATTTCCCATGACCGACGATTGGACGAACACGTTTTTTTTTTTGTTCGTCCACTGGTGGTCGTCAAAAACGTGTCGAAAACGGTGGACCAACGGTGAACGACGAACAATTTTGCGACCGAGAGTACGTGTTAGTCGCCCACTGGTCGCGACGCGACGAATGTTTTCCACGCGACGTCGCGCGACGTCCACCGAACGCGCGCGCGCGTCCGATAGGTCGTCGTCGGCGATGGGGTCAAAAGAACGCGTTCTCATTTTTGAAAAAAACGAATGAAATCGCACGATCGCACTCGACCTCGATCGCGCGATTTCGGGAAAAAACAGACGCGTTCGCGCCGCCCGAATCGCGCGCGATCGACGGTCGGCGCGAGGGTGACATTCGTGGAGTCACGACTCGACGACGAGGACACCACACGGGACCCCGACCGAATGATTCGGTCCGAATCGTCGTCCAATCGCGACGTCGACGCGGTCGGCGCGACGCGTCGATTCGACGACGCGGTCGGCGCGACGCGTCGATTCGACGACGCGACGATTCGGCGACGACGACGCGACGATTGGACGACGCACTCGAGCGCGCGCGCGTCTTTCGGTCGTTCGAATATCACTCGAGCGCGCGCGCGCGCGACGGGCGACGCGACGGGGCGCGCGCGCGTGGAAAACCACGACGGATCGCGCGTTCAAACGCACCGCGAATCGCACGCGGGATGATGATGAACGTGCGAGTGCGTGCCGAGCGACGACGGCGACGAGGGCGAGGACGGGGCGTGCGATCGACGCGATCGAGAAAATTTTGTGTCGTTTCTTTTTTTGTGTGTTTCCCGTCGTCGTCGAACGATGCGAACGGGCGCGAAAGGCGATGAACGTCGATGCGCGATGCGCGATGCGCGATGTCGATCGATCGCTGACACAAAAGCCGAACGCGCGCGCGCGCAGGGTTTGCCAGGGGTGGATGAATTCGACACGAGCGTCAAGTCCAAGCGAGTTTCCATCGATGCGTTATCGTCGGTGTTTCATTTACCCATCACGGATGCGGCGAAAGCGGTGAGTGATCGCGTCGGGTGACGGTCTCGAGGGAAAGCGCCCCGTTCGAGGGGTCGCGCGTCGAACGGGTGGGACGAGGGAAGGAACGCGGAGAACGCGCGCGCGCGAGCGAGCGAAAGAGGGAATGGAAGACTGACGGATGTGCGCTCGCGATGCGTGCAGCTCGGTATGTGCGTGACGATGTTGAAGCAACGGTGTCGCGAACACGGCGTCGCGCGCTGGCCGTATAGAAAGGTGAAAAAGTTGGATACGATCATCGAGGCGTTACAGACGACGTCGGAGGCGAACGGCGTCGAGCCAACAGACATTCGTCGAGGTCGACCGGCGGCGTGCGATAACCAGACGAAGTTAGAAAGCGTGAAGCGAACGCGAGATTTGTTAATCACGGAACCGAATAGTAGGGTTCACTTAAACATTGGAAAGTTGGATAAGACGACGCGCAAGCGTATGGCGTCCTCTATGGACACTCGCGGGAGCAGCGAAGAGGTACTTTATGAAGACGAAAGATCGGTGAAAATGGATAGTATTGGATGGGTCATGTCGGTGCCGTCTATCGATAATTCACCGAAGCGAGCCAAGGTGGAGGCTTCGGAAGGGACGAGCGCGCCGCTCGGCGGCGTGCTCGGGAAACTTCTTGAAGCTGCAAACGCCGCAGATGAGGCTCTTGTTCCATCGAAGGCGAACGATCGCTACAAAGTTGATTTCAGTGCGCTAAAATTTCGATTACCACCTTCTTCCTCTTTCGAGACTTATTCAAACGAGAGCGATCAGATCGCTCTGGGGCGAGCGTTTCAAAAACATGTACGAGAAGTTGACGCGGCGAAGCCATCGTCTGCGCCCGCTACGCGAGTTCAGCCTTCGAATATCCCAGCGAAAGTCACTCGTCCAGTGCCGCGCAAGTTCAATTCCGATATGGTTAGCGCATCGCTTTCAAGTTCTGACACGACGCAAGCTCCGATGCAAGCTTCCGTACCAGTCTTCGGCGGCTTTCTTACGCAGGCCTTTTGGCGATCCATGTGTCGTCTTGGCATGCCCACTGAGTCGCATAACTCGTGAAGAAATGGGTCTCTCTCGAAAGAACGAGAGAGACCCATTGATACATTTCGATGTACCGTACTTCCAGTGTTGTCGTTGGCGCTTTTGTTTCAACCGATTGAATATCAAAGGCATTTTTGTTGTTTCTTGCGGTTTACTACTCGTAGTATTTTATCGACAAAAAAAAAGTTGTCGTGCTAGTTGTTCGCCCAGGTCTTCGCTTCATCTTGACCGTGTAATCTCACCCCTAGCTCCGAGGATCATTGAAATTAATACAATGCTCTTCCGCCTCCGTTCCTCTCCGCGTCAGTCGTCGTCGCTGTCGCGCGGCGTCGTCGTCGTCGCCCTTCCCCTCTTGGGTTGGTTCGCGAACCTGGCGCCTGATCCACCCAGCGCTGGCGGCTGGGTCAAGGCCCGAGCGCCACATCGCGCCTCGCGAGCGAGCGCGTGAACTCGAAATCGCGCGTTTTGCGCGTCGAATACAAACGCATCGATCGTTTTTCGCGCATTCACGCGCGAACTCGCCCTCGCGCGCGAGCGTTTACCCGCACGAGCTCGAGCGAGCGCACACGAAGCGACGGCTTCTTTTCATCGTGCGATCGAGTGCGTTGAGGAACCATGGGGAAAACGCCCGCGCAAGAGAACCGGCTGAAGGCGAAGAAACAAGGGATGTCGCACGACGACGTGAAGGCGGAACAAGCGGCGGAATCGAGGAAGATTAAAGAGCTCGCGAATAAAGACCTAACGTTCGGGCAGACGAAGGGCGCCGGACAGAATAAAAAGCACGAGATTGCGTTGCAACGTTTGAAGGATATGCAGGATCCAACGACGGAGCTCGGGAAGGCGACGCTCAGGGCGGCGAGGAAAAAAGCCAAGGAGCAACAAGATTTCTTGTTGCGCACGAAAGGGATCGATGTGAAGCAACCTGATTTACCCGAAGGTGTGGACCCGAAGACGGTGCTGTGCGAGTTCTTCAAGCACGGGTGCTGCGCGAAGACGGCAGATAAGTGCAAGTACTCGCACCAGCTCGATATTGCGGCGCGTCAGCAAAAGCGTAGCGCGTTCGAGATTCCAGATGCGGATAACATCGCGATGTGGGACCAGAAGAAGCTCGAAGCCGTCATCGCTCGCAAACACGGCGGGGAAGTCAACACGAACAATGAAACCTTGATTGTGTGTAAGCACTTCATCGATGCGGTTGAAAAGAAACTTTATGGGTGGTTTTGGCACTGCCCAGGAGGTGCCGAGTGCAAGTACAAGCACAAGCTGCCGCCGGGTTTCGTTTTCAAATCTGAGCTTCGCGAACGACTCTTAGAAGAAGCTCGATCACGCAAGACAGATATGGATATCCTGAAGGATAAGTTAATCGAGCTCAAGAAGATCGGCCCATCAACGCCGATAACCCTCGACGTGTATCTTGCGTGGAAGAAGGAGCACGTGGAGAAGCGAAGAGTCATTGATGAAGCAGCTGTCGCGGAGCGCAAGAAGAAAGGGTTGCTCACCGGCAGAGAAATCATCGAAGCCGAGCTTGGAAACGCTGTGTCAAGCGAAGATGCCGGATCTAGCGCTGGAGACGATGAGATCATCAAATTGATGAAGGAGCGTCGAGAAGCGGATGAAGAAGCTGAAGCTAAGGCTGCTGAAGAAGCAAGAGAGAATCTTGAACGCGCCAAGCAGCTTGGCGATCTTTACAACATCGAGAACCTTCCCGACGAAATCGACGATTATGCCGACGTCTCGGATGAAGAAGACGATTTTTCACCTCCGGAAGGATGGACTGTTGATGCCGTGTTGCCATCCAGCGCTAACAATGGAGCCGGAGCCGATGAGGCCGCCGCCGCCGAGGCCAAAATCGAAAGCGACAAGGTCCTGCGAAGACAAGCTGAACTCAAAAAGCTCGAAGATGAAGGTATCGTGCTCGCCATGAAAACCACGACCACTGATAAAGAAGAAGCTTTGTTTAAACCCGCTGTTGAGATCCCAAGCGAGGCTCTTGGTGGCGAACTAGACCCTAAAAAGCTTGGGGAAATGATTGCAGCGAAGCGCCTCGCTGAAGAAGCTGCGCGTCAAAAGCAACTCGCTGATTTCGCTGCGGAAAAGGAAGCCAAAGAAGCGGCAAAACTTTTGAAAAAGGCGGACCGAGAGGCCACTCGTGCGGCAAAGAAAGATAAGAAGAAGAAAGGAGATGACGACGAAAAAGACACCATCGACACTATCGAAAAGGCCATGGGTAATGTTGAATTGGAAGTCACGAGCGCGTCGATCAAGCGCATTTCGACGGGTGTCTTGGCATCTCGACCTACTGCCCGCGATATCAAGATTATCAACTTCTCTATGGGCATGGGAGGCCGCGAGCTTATCAAGGATTGCGACATCGAAATCACGATTGGTCGTCGTTATGGTTTGTTGGGTCTAAATGGCTGTGGAAAGACGAACTTCCTCGAGTGCCTCGCTCGCCGCGAAGTTCCAATCCCTGATCACATCGATTTGTACCACTTACGCGAGGAAGCCCTACCGACGGATCGTTCTGCTATCCAAACTGTAATCGACGAAGTAAAGGCTGAGATGGAGCGTTTGCACAAGTTTGAGCAGCATATTCTGGAAACGACTGGGCCCGACGACGAGCGCTTGGAGCTCATTTATGACCGCTTGGAGGAAATCGATCCGACTACATTCGAAGCGCGTGCGTCTGAACTCTTGCATTCTCTTGGTTTCTCCCAGACGATGATTCATCGTCCGACGAAGGATATGTCTGGTGGCTGGCGTATGAGAGTCGCGCTTGCGAAGGCTTTGTTCGCTTCACCTACGCTCCTTTTGCTCGACGAGCCGACGAACCACTTGGATTTGGAGGCGTGCGTGTGGCTCGAATCGTACTTGGCCGAGTACAAGAAGTGCCTGATTCTCGTATCGCACTCACAAGATTTCTTGAACGGCGTATGCACGCACATAATTTGGTTGACCCACCAAAAGCTTCAGTATTTCACCGGTAACTACGACACGTTCCAGAAGACTGTTAACGAAAACAATGTAGTGCAGCAAAAGAAGCACGAAAAAGAGCAAGCTGATATCAAGCACTTGAAAGAGTTCATTGCGTCGTGTGGTACATATTCGAACATGCGTAAGCAAGCAGAATCGAAGCAAAAGATTATCGATAAGATGGTTGCCGCCGGTCTCACGCCGCCGGTCGCCAAGGAGGTCGATTTTTCGTTTGATTTCCCTGACTGCCAAAAAGTCCCGCCGCCGGTATTGCCGTTCGGGAATGTTTCGTTTTCGTATAGTGGGAAGAAAGAAGAGTATTTGTATGAAAACTTGGATCTTGGCGTCGATTGCGACAGCCGAATCGCGTTGGTGGGCCCAAACGGCGCCGGTAAATCCACGCTGCTCAAGCTTATGACGGGTGAGTTGACACCTTCCGTAGGGACTGTCGATCGCCACCCGGCGTTGTCTATTGGCAAATATCACCAGCACTCCGTCGATGTTCTCGATAAGAGCATGACGCCTTTGGATTTTTTCATGCAAACATACCCCAACACTCTGACGTTCAAGCGTGAAATGGAAGAATGGCGTGGATACTTGGGACGTTATGGTATCAGCGGACGAATGCAAACGCAGCTCATCGGCGAGCTCTCCGAAGGTCAGCAGTCGCGTCTGGTGTTTGCGATGATTTGTATGGCTCGACCGAACTTGCTACTCCTCGATGAGCCCACGAATCACTTGGATTTGGAAGCCATCGACGCGTTGGCGGAGGCGATTAAGCGCTACAACGGCGGCCTCGTGCTCGTCTCGCACGATTTCCGTTTAATCGATCAAGTCGCGAGCGCCATTTGGGTGTGCGAAGATAAGACTGTCAAGGTATGGACGGATGAGGGTGGGATACGCGCCTATAAAAAGGCGCTCTCGAGACGCGCGGCGAAGGAGGCAGAGCAGCGACGACTCGCGGCTAAAAAATGACGCTCCCGTCAGAGGCGCGTCACGCACGAACAAGAATTGCTTGAATTTAATGACGTTGAAAACTTTGTAGTTCAATTCCTAAACGAAATAAATGGCTCTGATGTACTGTACAACGAACGCGCCTCCCTCGCCTTCTCGCCTACGCTTTACGCCGTCACGCCCCTCTGGCGCGCAACCAAACCCTCGCCCACGCGTGCCCTTCCGACAGCGCCACATCGGTCCAACCCAAAAACATCGTCAACGCGCACATCCCAATCATCACCGCCAGCGCATTCGTCGCGATCCCTCGCAGAGTATCGTACGCGAACAATCCTCTCCTCGGCCACGCGAGCAACGGCGCCGCCACCGCGAGATTCCCCGGTTGCGCCTTGAACCATCTCTTCACTTCGCCCATCGCGAACGCCCAAAACGACGTTCGCGCGTCATCGTCATCGATCGCATTCGCATTCACCCTCCCCAGGGCGCGCGTCGTGATGAGCCAACGCTCGTTACTCGCCGTCGTCCTCGGTCGCTCTCGCGCTCGCTCTCGCGCGCCGCGTCGCGACTTCACGCTTTGCATTCGACGTCGAGCGCGTTCGACGTCGAGCGCGAATGCTTGAAAAACGCTCGTCATCGTCGTCGAGCGCATTCGACGTCGAATGCGCGCTCGAATGCGCGCGAGGCGCGCTATGGAACCCCACAGCTCGCCTCGCATGCGTTGTCAGTCGGCGCGCGCGAATGCGAGTTGGCATCGATCGAGCCAATCGCGCTTTTCGACGCGTCGGTGTTCGACGAAGACGTCGGACGTCACGTTAAAGCCCTGGGCGCGCGAACTCGAGACGACCACGGACTTTGTTCGCGCGAATTCGAAGTGGAATGCGTCGAGCGCGGAGGCGTCGCGCGCGTTCTCCTCGAGCGCGTTCGCGTGGGCGTACGATAAAGGATATCGACAAGCGTTTCAAGCGCTCGGATACGGTGGTTTCGACGACGAATTCGCAACTGCGATGGCGAATTTGAACGCCAACGGGGGGATCGTGTTGGATTGCTCGTGCGGCACCGGGGACATCACGCGGCGGTTGGCGCGTTCGAAGAAATGGGACCGCGTCGTGGCGATCGATTTCGCCGAAGCCATGTGCGCGAGGTGTCGCGCGCGATGCGAAGGTGAGGACGTGGCTGTCTATCGCGCCGACGTCGCGGATTTGCCGTTCGTGGATGGGGCGTTCGAGGACGTGCACTCGAGCGCGGGCGCGCACTGTTGGGGCGACCCCGAGCGCGGGTTCGAGGAGCTGTATCGCGTGTTGAAGCGAGGAGGCGCGGCGTTGGTGAGCACCGTGGTGCTGTTGAAGCCAATTGGATTGGAAGAGGAGTACGTAAGAACACGAAAGGCGAACACGCCGTTTTGGAATGCGAATGCGGTGCGGGTAATGATGGAAAACGCCGGGTTCGAAGACGTCGAGCTCGTCGTCGAGGACAGATGTTTCGTGCAGTTTCGCGCGAGAAAATGAGGCAAGCGGACGGTCTCGAAGAAGTCGCGCTCGGAGAAGAAATAGCAACAAATTGTATTACCAATGAGTCATCGTCGAAGAATATTCTTCAACGCATCGTCTATGCGTTCATACTTGAATTTATATCCCGATTGGAGGGCGGCGGTCGGTTGCACTTTTTGCCCTTGTAGGACTACCGTCGCGCCTTCGCCGAGCAGCGCTTGAATCGCAAAATCTGGCACCGGTAACCAGTTCGGTTTCCCAAGCGTCTCCCCTAATGTTTCACACATATCGCGCATACGCACCGGCGTCGGTGCGACGCAATTGATCGGGCCGTTGAACGCCGTGTTCGTCAAGCTCTCCAAAATCAACCCGACGGCGTCGTCTCGATGCACCCAACTAAACCACTGCGAGCCATCGCCGAGAGGTCCACCCAAAAAAGCTTGGAATGTCGGTACCATCTTCCCCAGTGCGCCGCCGTCGCGATCGAGAACGATGCCGAGTCGAAGCAACACCACTCGGCACCCTTTCGCACCTCTCGCCGTTTGCTCCCACGCCTGGCATACTTGGCTCAAATAGTCCCCACCCGGCTCGCTAGACTCGTTGTACGTCTCGCTCTCGCTCGTGCCGTAGTATCCTATCGCCGATGCGTTTATCAATACTTTCGGTCGCTTGGCGTCGTCTTCGATGGAGTTCATGTGCTCGACGATCGTCTTGGTCGTTCGCACACGAGACGCCATGATTTCACCCTTGATCTTCGGATCCCAACGCGTGCTGATAGGCTCTCCCGCGAGATTAACCACGTGCGTAGCGCCGATGAGTCCACGTCGCCACCGTTCCGGAGTGACGAACGCGATGTCGCCCTTGGGAAGGTTGCTCGGCGACAGCTTACCGCGTGCTCTATCGGCGTCTCTCGTCAACACGCGGACCTCAGCGCCTCGAGCGAGGAGCGCGGCGACGAGCTTGGACCCCACGAACCCGGTGGCGCCTGTAATGGCGACCACAAGACGCGCGGGCGACGTCGTCGGTGCGCCCTCATTGGTCGAGCTCGCGATGGGGCGTCGAAAAACTGAGCGGCGTTGCGTCGGCGCCTTATCCCCGGCTCGGCGAAGCGCACGGCTTCGAACTGCGGTGCGCCACGCCGACCGCGCGACGCGCGCGCGCGCTGACGCGCTCATGTTTCACTGCTATTATGAACGGCACCCCGTGCGCCGCCTTGTACTCGGGAGCGGGTTGAGAACTGCAGTCATCGGCACCGTGGAAGCGCGCTCGCAAGCCAAGCGTGGCGGGACGCAGCTTCTGGCGTGAGTCTTCTGGCGGGATCCCAGTCAAGCGCGCGAGAAAGAAACTTATCAAAAGTAACATCTTCAGAGATGGCAGATTTGTGACGTGGACGAATCGGCGGCGCTGCGCACGACTGAGATGACGTGCGTTGGTTTGAGTCGACGGCGGCTAGCTTTCGGCTTGTTCCGCTACGCTCGATCGCTGATGAAGCCTGCGAGACCGTGAACTCGACTCGACGTTCGGTGTTCGTGGCAGCCATAAGTATTCGGTTCGGGGGCGCACCGAATCGAAAAGCGATTGTGCTCAAGATTGCGGCTTCGTCATCGCCAGAGAAAAGCGGTGCGCCGAGCGAGAGTTCCGCGAGCACACATGCCAGACTCCACATGTCGATGGGATGGCTGTATTCCATACCAAGCATCACCTCTGGAGCGCGGTAAAATCTACTCTGCACGTAAGTATACACCGTTTGCTCAGCATAACACGCGCTTCCAAAGTCGATTAGCTTGACATCCAGGGAACCGCTGCGATCGAGAAGGATGTTCTCGGGCTTTATGTCGCAGTGCACAATACCGATGCGCTTCAAGTACACCAGCGCCTCGACCAGCTGTAGCGCTATGCAGCGAATTTCTGGCACGGAAAGGCTTCTGAACTCTCGAGCGAGTAAAAACTCGTACATGTTCATGTGCAAAAGCTCAAATACGGCGCACACATGATGACGGAACTTAAAATGTTCAAACATGCGAACAATTCGAGACGATCCCCCTTGCAATCGAGCAAGTACTTCAACTTCTAACAAAGACTGACGCGTGAACAATGGATTATTGTTGATTATCTTTAGAGCCACCAATTTTCTGTTCTTATGATCGAAGCACCGCACAACTTGACCAAAGTTGCCATTCCCGAGCGAATCAATTATCTCGAATCGAAATGCCACATGTTCGCCTCTCACGACTTTGAACGCACCTTCACATGAATACTTTGACGTCAAAGGTGCAGTTGACCCTGCTCCTGACTGTGCGTTTACATGACGATCCTCTTCGTGCTTGTCCATCGGAATATACCACACACGCTTGTGCCGCATGATATCGTCTCTATCAATTTTTCGCAGGCGGCGCCAAAATGATTGCATGACTTCTGTGACTGCCACGCCCTTCGATTCGCCAGCTCGCGATGAATCTGTGCTTGAAATATTTATATCACGAACTTGCCGAACCCTGCCACGTGGCGTTCTTCCTCCTTGCGTATCCAGTGCACGCTGGCATCCCGTTCTCGTGCTCAGTGGTGGAAGTGTCGGTATGAATTTTGGCGTCAAAATAGTTGCGTTGGAGAGCCAAAGTGGCCTGCTCGTCTGAGCGCCACGCACTTGCGTTAGTTGTAGCTGCCCTGGGATTCCCCTTACCCGAGTAGTCCCGTATAACTTTGATTGAATTCCTCTCGTAGCAGTCGGTAACGCGCATTCAGTCAACTCAATCCTTGGGCACCGAATCCTTGGCTTCGGCGCATCCTTCGTGATTCGGCTGCGAGCGGGTGATTGACGCACAGTCTCAGCATCCTCGAGCATGCACTACGACGAGTCGAGGCGGTCGGGCATGCGGACGTGTGGAGGCTGGATGCTTTTGGTTTCCCAGCAGAACATAAATAGCCGCCGAATGTTAACACCGACATGTTGACGCGCGCCCTGGAAGTTCAATGTACGCATCATCTGACAGTTACATCTTCAACGTTGGGCTAATACGTTCGTCATCGCTTCAAACGCGCTTTCTCAATCAGCGGCTTCAATTCACCCTTCGCCGCGAGTTCACGCAACAGGCCTAAAATAAAAGGCAGATAGTTGTGCCTGCGACGAATGTTTTCATCGCGCCATGCCGCTTCTTTCTCCTCCTCCCGACCTAACTGTGACTTGAGCTCGTATTTCTCTCCATCTACGCCTGCATTATCTCCCAAGGCCTCCAAGTATTCTAAACGCTCTCGAAGACGTTTCCGCGCATCCTCTGTAACCGCCAACAAATTAAACTTGATTTCCTGTGTCGAATAGTTTTCTATGCGACGCTGAATTGCAGGAACTGCGACGTCTAACCATCGCGCGCCCGCATACGGCCCATGGTTTATCGGACCCTCGCGTAATCCATCTAACTCATAAACACACCCACCTTTTGGAACGTACGCGACAAAATGAAAAACGTCGTCGTCTTCTCTCGCCGCTCGCGACTGGATCAAGATAGGCTCCGGTCGCGCGAACGCATTATGCGCCGCGCGTATAACCTCGCTATTTGATATAGCTAATCCTTTCGTTTCAGCATCGAACTCGGCTGTAAATTCACGAAATTGACCCAATTCTTCACCGAGTTGGACTCGATCGTGCGCGTTGAGGAGCACGGAAAGTATAGCCTGCGTCGCGCAAGCGTTCGTGACGACTTGTTTCGCAAAGAACAAATCGTTCGGAGCGTCGCAGTCGATGGTGGCTCTGTAGTTGTCTTCACGGGTGTGCTTGAAGAGGAAAATCAAACCGTATATGGGCTCCACGCGCTCGAGGTCGGCAACATCCAAAGAGTACAACTCTTCGAAGCCGACGTCGTTGACGCCGATGTTTCGCACGAGTTCGGTGAAAACCCCAGGATCACTCTCGATTGTGGTCCAATCCATGCTCTTCGATAACGAGGTGGGTAGTGCGGTCAAGTGAAGATGTGCAAAAAGAATAATTTACAATTACGGCTACGTGAACACCTCCCGCCTAGTTCATCATGTCGTTCGCAGCAGCACCAAAACGACTCCAGAATCCGCCAGTTTGAGGAGCGGGAGCGGGAGGTTGTCGTCGTTTATCTGGCACTTCCTCGCCAATAGCGAGGGCAGCAACGTCCACTTTTTCGCCATCGGCGAGCACGCGACTCTCGATGATGACTTCGTTGCCATCAGAGTCATACTCAATAATCTCTAGGATTTCCTCAGTTTCTTCGATCATGTGGTCGTCGATATATTCTTGCTCATATGTGTCACGATCGTCATACTCTTCTGCGGCGCGTTCGTACACAAAAGATGTATCAGATACTCTCTGCTCCATACGGTAATCAACAGGCTCTTGAACTCTTGCCGCAACCACTTGCGGCGTAGGTGCTGGTGCAGTTGCAGGTGCCCGCACTGGTATTGGCGCTCGGACCAGCGCCGGAGCTGGCGTCGGCGCTGGTGCCGCGCGCTGTGGCATTTCAGGAATGATAAACGTTTCTTCACCAATATCAAAGCTCACAGTTGTTGACCCGATGACTGAGTCAGGTTCAGCTGGCGCTTTCTTGAGTGAAAGCTTATCGCGCTCAGTTCGCAGTTGATTGAGTTCTTCCTGCTGCTCCTTACAGTTTTTGTTGCATTCGTCAAGAAGCCTTTGAAGCTCCGCTGAGCCTTCTGATGGCTTCGACTTCGCCAGCGCCAGTGCCTTTTTGAGATCGGCGATTTCAACTTTGAGAGTGATGAGGAACTCTTCTGCCCCTTGAGCGCGTTTGTCGTTCATTTTCGCCCAGTTCTCGGTGAACTCAAATGCCTCTTGGTTCGCCTTGGCTTCCTCCTCAAGGGCGGCGATATCCGCCTTGGCTGCGGCTATGTCCGACTTAGCGGCGGCAAGTTCTGCCTCCAGTTCAGCGATTCTAGCTTTCAAATCAGAATCGTCTGCAGGAACGACTGCTTCTTTGGCAGCAACCACTTCTGCTTTTGCATCGTCAAGCGCGCCCTCCAAATCCTCAATCTTTTCTTGCAGTGCCGCAACTTGCACGGTCAACGTCTGTTCATGAGTTAACGTCACAGAAACGAGATCTGCACGCAGCCTAGCAATCTTTGCATCGCTCGCCTTGTTCATTCGATGGCTTTCACGCATGAGCTGCTCTTGTTCCGCTTCATGTGCCTTGACCTCTGCACGCAACTTTGCGAGTTCAACTTCAGCATCATTGAGTTGTTCTTGAGTTCGCTCAAGCTTGCGTTGAATCAAATCAGCATTTTGTGATGCTTCCATCTGGAAGAAATTGAACTCATTAGTGACGAAGTCTTTGGCAATACGTAATCGTTCTAGTTCATCCAAAGCCTTAGCAAGATCATCGTTCAGCTTCTCACTTTCCTTAATCAAATCGCCACTCTTCGAGCTCACTCGTTGTGCTTCTTCTCCAAGTTCAGCCTGCGCAGCTTCGTACTCGAGCTCGCGAGCAGCGAGCTTATCACGAAGTACTTTCACTTCTCGATCACGTTTACCGCGTTCTGTCACGATCTCAATCTCCAAATGTTCGACTTTAGTTCTGAGAACTCGGATTTCCACCAGCAGCTTGCTCGAGTCTGCATCGATTTGTTGTTTGTTATGTTCCTTCGTGGCGCGCTCGAGTTCATCCAGACGCAGCCGAAGCTTCATCATATCGGACACAGCGACGTCTCGCGACTCAGTCATTTCCTTCAAATCTCCCTCCAGATCTTCTATAATGCGAGTGTAGTGCCGTTTATCGCTTCGAGCGGTTGCTAGAAGCTTCTCCTTCTCGTCTGCATGAGCTCGACGAAGCTCGATGACGTACGATTCAAGTTCATTGATTCTCTGCTTCAACGCGTCGATGACAGACGTGTCGCCCTTCGGAACAACATTCGAATTCTCAGCCTTGACTCGCTGAGCGCTAGCTAGTTCGTCTTGAAGCGCCTTGAGATCCTTCGTGAGGGCATCTTTTTCGCGATCTTTGTCGTCCGCGGCTTGCTGCGCCTTGGCGAGTGCGTCTTGAAGTGTCGAAAGTTCGTCTTGAAGCGCCTTGAGATCCTTCGTGAGGGCATCTTTTTCGCGATCTTTGTCGTCCGCAGCTTGCTGCGCCTTGGCGAGTGCGACTTGAAGCGCCTCGAGATCCTTCGTGAGGGGATCTTTTTCGCGATCTTTGTCGTCCGCAGCTTGCTGCGCCTTGGCGAGTTCGTCTTGAAGTGTCGAAAGTTCGTCTTGAAGCGCCTTGAGATCCTTCGTGAGGGGATCTTTTTCGCGATCTTTGTCGTCCGCGGCTTGCTGCGCCTTGGCGAGTGCGTCTTGGAGCGCCTCGAGATCCTTCGTGAGGGCATCTTTTTCGCGATCTTTGTCGTCCGCGGCTTGCTGCGCCTTGGCGAGTGCGTCTTGAAGTGTCGAAAGTTCGTCTTGAAG
>Ga0222712_10004104_pt1 | contig 15426 bp, 15 predicted proteins | sample C33_657DmetaG_FD_165043 | JGI IMG/M metagenome (GOLD analysis project Ga0222712, IMG submission 165043) | Estuarine water microbial communities from San Francisco Bay, California, United States - C33_657D | ecosystem: Environmental > Aquatic > Marine > Unclassified | place: USA: California... | reverse complement strand
CACGTAGTGTTTTTAATTCAGTTGGATAAGCAGGAATTTCTACAATCATATACTTTATCTATCGATTAATTTTTATATTATAAAGGTTATATATAATGAAATTATTTTTATATAAAAATCAAAAAGGTTTTTCAATTGTTGAAGCGGTTACAGCTTCTGTATTATTCATTGCTGCAATATTAGTTTTCTTTACTATTCAAGGACGACAACTTACACAATTTTCAAATTTTAGAGATTTAGAAAAGATAGATTATTCTGCCAATGGAATTTTTGAAGAATTAGAGGCGATTAGATCTAACAATGGACCTATTGGAAACTATTCTGATGTTAATTTATTAAATACTTCAACAGATCCAATCATTACAAATTTTAAAACTTTATTAGATGATACTTTAGGGGATTCTGTATCGGGTGATGTGAGACAACTTACAATCACATCAAGTGGCACAGGTGCCGCAACAGTATTCACTGCCAAAGTTAGAATTAAAAAAGGGGATATTGATCAAACTTTAGAGAGAAAAATTTATTAAATGAAATTTAAGAAAAAAAATATCAAAGGTCTTTCTCTTACCGAAGTTTTAATTGCAATGACTATCTCCACTTTAATATTTTCTGCTGCCTATCTGATGTACGATCAATTTAAAGCAAGTTTTGAAAGACAACTTGGCTTAAGTGATTTGCAGGGAGAAGCAAGAGTTGCAATGTTAAACTTAGATCTTGATACAAAAAAAGCTGGGTATAGTACGCCAAATACTTTACCAGTAAAAAGACCAGTTCTTACTCCAACAAATTCTATTTCTTTTTGTTATGATGAAAAAACTGTTCGAAAGAGAGTAGTCTATTCCCTTAATACGACTGATAAAACGATCACACGATCTGTCTATGAAGTAAATATTACATCAATTACCAATCAAACAAATAATTGTAATCCCGATGGAATTTCAACAACAACAATTACTCCGACCACAACAACAGTTGCTAATAAAGTAAATTCATTTTCAGGAACAATTCAAGGAAATGTAATTATTGTTAACATTGGTTTGCAATCAAGCACAGGCAATGAAGATGAAACTTATAATGAAAGATTTTTTTTAAAAAATTATGACAGATGCTCACCTGTTGCAATTACTAGTGGTTTAATTATAAATTTTGATGCTTGCGATGAAAATAATGATCCAAACAATCAATCTGCTGCACAAAAAGTTTGGTTCAACAAAGGAACTGGTGGATCAACTTATGATGCGACTGCAGTCAGAAGAAATAATTCAGTAGTTACAGGATCTCAGTCGGTAGATTATACGTCTGATGGAGAAAAAAGTTTTTTTCAAATTAGAAAAAATAGCGCCAGTCCTTTTTGGGCAGAAAAATATTTTAGATTTGCACCACCAATAAGAAGTAACATGAGTTGGGGAGTTTGGTTTAAAAGTACTGATAATAGAGCTGCGCAAGCTAGTAATTCCTGGTGGGCCAATGCACCAATTATTGGTCACGAAGAAGGAGGAGCTATTGATGATTGGGGAATCTCCATGGGGAGCGGTCAAATTAGTTGGGGATCTGGATCTACATGTACTAATACAGACCAAGGTGTTTATACTAACAATACTTATAATGATGGAAATTGGCATTACTTAGTAGTGACAAGAACAAATGGCAATAGAAGTGGAAATACAGGATGTTCAAATGCTGAAGTAAAAATTTATGTAGATGGAAATTTAGTTAATACTTTTGCAAATATTTATTCAGGAAATCGAACAGTGAGCACTATTATAGGAATAGGAACATCGGGCTCTGAATGGAATGGGTGGAATGGCGATGTAGCAGCGGTGCATGGTTATAACAAAATACTTACAGCTGACGAAGTAACTAGGAATTGGAATTCACAAAGAAGTAGATTTGGTTTGTAATGAAATCAATAAAAATTAAAAATAATTTCAAAAATCAAAAAGGTTTTGCACTAGGAATAGTCGTTATAATTATTGCAGCCTTTATCATTATGACCAGTGCCTTTTTTGTTTATGACGAATTAGAACTTAGCGCTTTTAATAATGCAAAAAGAGATAGACTAGAAAAAGCATCAGTTAATTTAGGCATAGATAAAGGGTTTAAATATCTTAGAGATAATCTAGTTATTTCTAATTTCAGCACACTTATTTCAGAAACAACAATAACAACATCAATCACAAATAGCATATGTGCAGGAAATATTGATAACGTTTCAAATTATACTTACCAAATACGTGTTCAGGGTTTAACAAGCGACCTTTCCTTGGATGACTATAATAATTATGGTTACGAATATTTTATAAGAAGAACTACAATTGATAATAACAACATCGATTATACAATTATATCTTGTGCGATTTTTAATGAGAACGCCTTTAACTCTGGCACAACAAGCGCCGTTGCTTATTCAAGTTTAAACGTAACAACATCAAGAACAGAAGCCACTAATCCAGCTGTTGTTATTAAACGTATGGGTTCTGGAAATATAGCATTTTAAATATTAAAAAATTCATATAATCCTTGGATAATTAAACTAAATAAAACAATTCATTATACAATCATTCCTATTTAAAATGCTGGCTAGAATAATTGTAATAATTCTTTTTATTTTTTTTTTTACTCAGAAAGTAATTGCTGAAATCTCTTACCAGCAGATATTAGATGAGCCTGCTAATTTAGAACTCAATCTAAAATATGCAAAAGAACAAGCTGACAAACAGAGATATAAGCAAACTATTGGAACTTTAGAAAGATTAACAAGTCTTTACCCAACTAATCTTGAAATTAAATTATATCTTTTATCTATATTATTAAAAACTGACTCATCTGAAAAAGTTTTAGGTCTAATTGAAGATATCAAATTAAATAATCAATCTAGTGAAGAGAATAAAAAAATAATTGAAGAAATTATTGCACAATTAAATCTTGCAAAACAAGGGCAACAAGTCAATTTAGATTGGAATCATTATTTAGATTTAATTTTAGGAAAAACTTACAATTCAAATATTAACAGTATTTCAAATAGCAAAACTCTATACATTAATAACTATATTAGTAATTTTGCTAGCAACGAGATTGAAGATGACGAATTAGAAAATTTAGGTGTTCGTATTATTGGTGTAAAACAAATAGATCAGAACTCGGGATTTAATTACAGTTTAGAACTTAATAAGACTGAGCAGCGTTTAGATGCGGGTGAAGAATTAATAATTAGAAAATTTTTTGCAAATTATAATAAAGTTACCGACAATCATTATCTGTCACCGTATGTTTATTTAGCTAGTCCAAATTATAAAAAAAATATTGATTATGTTACAAAAGCGATTGGATTAAATAATCGATATATTGTTAATGATAATCAAAGTGTACTCTACGGTTTTTCATTAGCTGATACCGTTTATAATAATACGCCTGTTTACGTTGTTGCAAATTATAAGAACAATAATTCAAAAGGAGTCAATCTAGGCTATGAATGGGCAGTTAATCCTGAAAATATTTTAAGATTAAATTTTAATCGTACAGAAACTGACGCAAGAGCTGATTTTAATTCCTTTGATAGCAATGGAGTGACTCTTTCTTATATTGTGCAATTTCCAATTGGAGTTTTGCAATTAGAGCACTCTTATAAAAAAGATATTTATTTGCAAAAAGATTCACTTGTAAATTCAACAATTGACCGAACTGATAAAGTTGAAACAACGTCAGTTAATTTTGACAGTTCTTTAGATAAAATATTTTCAACGAATTCCCTAGGATTAGAGAGTGTTTTCTTCGGCCTTTCATATAAACATCAAAACTCAGATTCAACGCTATTGAATTATCAATTTGAAAAAGATATTTACAGCATCAATCTAGTTAAACGATTTAAATTTTAATGAAAAAAATATTAGTCATTTTTATAATCAGCCTCATTTCATTTGCAACGAACGTATTTGCTGAAGATAAAGTTATCGGTGTTGTTTCAGCAGCTATTGGTGAGATTTATAATCAAAAAAATATTAAACTTAAAACAGGTGATAAAGTTTATTTTAAAGATAGCATCATTGCTAAAGAAAATTCTAACACGCAAGTATTATTGCTTGATGAAACTACATTAACCATAGGTTCAAAATCAGAAATATTTTTTGATGAATTTATTTATGATCCAAAAAATCAAAGCGGAAAGATAATTTCGCAAATTAAAAATGGTAGCATGAAAGTTATCACGGGTAATATTAGCGAAAAAAATCCTGCTAATTTAGAAATAAAAGTTCCTGCTGGAACAATTGGAACAAGAGGTACTGAGTTTCAAGCTGTTGTGGACGGAAATGCTGCAACAAGTAAAATTTTACTGATAGGACCTGGTGCAAATAATTCTTTAGGATTAAGACCAGGCGCTATTGAAGTTTCTAATAATTTAGGAAATGTATTATTAGATAAGCCTTTTTTATTTACGCAAATGTCAGCCACAACAGCACCCCTTCAACCACAACTAATTTCTGAACAAGAATTGAAAAATTTTCAACAAACTTTACAAGCAAAAAGACAGCCAACCAATGCTGATGGTACGGTAGCTTACAGTCAACAGGAAATAGACTCTGAAATTGCAAAATCCAACTTGCTTACGGGAAAAACTATTTCAGGAAGTACAGTTTTAGGAGATATAGCCAAATCTTTGTTTAAATCTAAAGATTCAGGAATTACTATTAATCAGTTAGCTGTTGCTTTAGGAAAGAAGGATGCTGCAGATTTAGGTATTAATTCTTCTGAAGAAGGTGAAAATTTAAAACAAATTTTAAACAATGAATACGGAGATGGAATTGCTTTAATGTTAAGGTACGGTGGTACAATTGGCTCACAATCAACATTTGATGAATTAAGAAATTCAGGAATCACTGGCAGTTATACTTATCAAGCTAGTAACGTTAATATGACTAATACTAGAGGAACAGGCTCTGGAGTTTTTTCAGGAACAACAGTTGTTGATTTTAATAGCCGATCTATAACTCAGTCAGTATCAGGAACTTATAATTTAGCAGGTGGATCAACAATTACTTTTTCAAACACATCACCAGTTGTTAATTATTCAGGCTCAAGTGGAAGTGCTTCAATTTCTCAAAATAATTTTGGAATTACAGGAACTACAAATATAGCAAGCGCTGAGACAAGATTTTACAACGTAGCTTTTAATGTGATTAATAATAATCCTGTAGCAGCTGTTGCAACTATTCAATTAGCAATTTCTGATGGGACAGACACTACTACTACTAATACTAATAGAATTTACGGCGAAAGATCTGGAATAACTCCAAAAAAACAATAGAAATCGTAGAATTAATACATTAAATATTTTACGAATTTCTAATGAAAAATAAAAAAATTATTATATTTTTTTTTATTTTTTTTTTAAAAGGAAAAGTAGCTGCTGAAATTTCTTTTGACCAAATTTTAGAAAACCCAACAGACCTTGAGTTAAATTTGGAGTATGCAAGGCAACAAGATAAAGCTGGAAAATATAAGTCAACTATTGCAGCTTTAGAAAGACTTAACCTTTTATATCCAGTAAATGCGGATATAAAACTTTACTTACTATCAGTTCTTGTTCGAGTTGATTCTGGAGAAAAGGTTACAGAGTTGGTAAATGATTTGTTAAAAGAACCAAATCTATCTTCTGACATTCAGGATTATTTAAATAGTGTCCTTAAAGAATTTGCAGAAAGAGCTACTAAAAATAATCAACTTGCTTTAGGACAAAAAAAGAAAGGTTGGTATGCGTTTTTAGATTTATCTTATAATCAAACAGAAAATTCTAATATCGCAGGCATTTCTAAAACTAGAACTTTTTACCTAACTGACAATATCTCAAGCTATGCCTCAGGTGAAATCGAGTATGATAAAACCTATTCAAGGTCTGCATCTTTAACATTAGGAACTGAACTTGATGAAACTTCGGCGATAAATTTTAATTTAGGTTTAAATCTTAATCAGCAAAACAAAGGAAATGCTGAAGAGTATGATGTGTTATCAGGTTCATTAAGTTACAGTAAATTTTTAGGAAATAATTTATTAGTTCCATACATCGTCTACAGCAAACCCAATTACAGATCGCAAGCAGATATTAATACAGCAATGATTGGAATGAATAATAGATACATTATCAATAATCAAAATAGCATTGTGTACGGAGCAAGTTTTGCAAGAAACAAGTATGATAATAATGATAAATTTTCCACAGCAAACTTAAAAAATAATGAAACCTTAGGAGCGACACTTGGTTACGATTATGCTTTAACACAAACGGATTTATTTAATTCAAAAATATTTTTTAATAATACAGATGCTGACATCGCTTATAATTCTTATGAAAGTTCCGGACTTTCAATTTCATATAGTCATATTTTTCCAATCGGAGTTTTTAAATTAGAAAGAATATTCCAAACTGATTCTTACAAAGCCAAAGATACTTTTTATAGCTCAACAATTAATAGGAAAGATAACTCTATAACTTCACAGGTCACGCTTACAGGTCAGTTAAATAAAGTAATTCCTTACTTTGATAATCTTGACAAAGACGGCACATTTTTTTACTACATTAACTTTAAAAACAATAACGTGAATTCCACTCTGTTAAACTTTGATACTGAGAAAGAGTTTTTGACTTTAGGAGTTACTAAGCGGTTTAATTTTAATGAATAATTTAAAAAAAATAATCATCTCATTTTTTATTTTTTCTTCAATAGCAGCCTATACCGCTGAAAAACCTATTGTTGGAGTTATTTCTGCGGCCGTCGGCGAAATTTATAATCAAAATAATAAAAAACTTAATAACGGAGATAAAATTTATTTTGGCGATAGTATTATTGTAAAAGACAAGTCTAACTCACAAATACTTTTATTAGATGAAACTGTAATGTCTGTTGGATCTAATTCTGAAATTAGGATTGATGAATTTATCTACGATCCTAAAACAAAAGATGGAAAAATTTTATCACAAATTAAAAGTGGTAGTATGAAAGTCTTAACTGGAGGAGTTAGCGAAAAAAATCCAGCTAATTTAGAAATTAAAGTTCCAGCTGGAACTATTGGTACAAGAGGAACAGAGTTTCAAGCAACAGTTGACGCTACTAATTCTCAGAGCAAAATACTTCTTATTGGCCCAGGACCTGACAATTCATTAGGATTAAGACCAGGCGCAGTTGAAGTTCAAAATAATCTTGGAAAAGTTTTATTAGATAAGCCTTTCTTATTTACTCAAATGAGCGCAACTACGGCTCCGCAAGCTCCAATTCCAGTTCCACAAAACGAATTAAAACAATTTCAACAAAGATTAGAAACAAAGGCAGCACCAGCTACAACTCAAGTTACAACTGTCCAAAAGGCAACTACTGAGAAAGCATTATTTTCAGGGGATTTAAAAAAAGAAAACATTATTCAGCAAATTATTAAAAACCCAAATGTTATTGCAAGTTTAGATAATCAACTTGGAACAACAGGAGCTGTTAAAATTTCATCCATTGTAAATGAGCAAGGAATAGTCAATTCACAAGCAGCAATTAATGAACTGAGTAAAATGGTAGACAAGGGAACGATCTCTAGCCAAGATTTCTTCTCTTTAGTTGGAAAAGACGATAAGGGGAATTTAATTGTAACAAATGGAAAAACTGACACAACAGCAGTTACCACCCCAGTCAATTCAACAGCTAATACAGTTAATAAAGATACAACAACTGGAGTTCCAGGAACAGCATTGAATACTTCAGGACTAACAGGCACTTATTCTTACACAGCATCAAATGTATTATTTTCAAGATCTGCAATTTTTTATGATCAAAATTCCAAACCTACGTCAAGCCAAGTTTTTAATGATGTTGATGGAGCAAGAAATTATTATAACAGTACAACACTCGTAGATTTTACAAACAAAACTATCAAAACAAATTATAATGGTAGTTTAGTTTGGTATACTCCAAGCGTAACAGGCACTCCTACAACCCCAACAACTACAGCTAACTACTCTATAACATCTCAAGGAGCATCATTTACCGGAACTCCTACTGAACAATTTAACTTTAAATTAAGTAAAACATCAGGAGCATCTAATGATGCTAATCTTTCAGCCATAACAACTTTACCTATAACTAATACTACCCCTTCAACAACTTTGTCCGATTATTTAGGAACGGCAAATAATCAATCTACTGCAGCAGCATTTGGAAATTTTAATAATGGAGTTTCATCGTTCACCATTGAAAGATATAATTGTATTTCAGGTGCAGAATGTACCGCATCATCAGCGTATGGTAAGGAGAAATTAACGGGCAATACTACAATCACCACTGCAACACCTACAAAACAATAGTAATTTTAAGACTAATATATTAATTAATTTTGAGTGTCTTTTTTAAAAAAAAAAATTAATTATTATTTAACAAATAAATCATTACTCTCATTTATTTTTCTATTTTCTTCTCTTGTTCTTTTAAGATTTGTTAATCCTCTTTATATACAATCCATCACTAATTTTAGTTTTGATACTTATCAGAAAATATTTCATCACGAGCTTAAAGACAGTCCTGTGGTTATTGTTGATATTGATGAAAAAAGCTTAGGTCAAATTGGTCAGTTTCCTTGGAATAGAAAAATATTTGCTGATTTGATTGATCAAATGAATAGTGCAAAACCATCGGTTATTGCTTTTGATATTTTTTTTAGCGAAGAGGATAAACAAAATCCTGATGAGATAGTCAAAAATTATAAAATAGATAAAAATTCTGAATTAGGGAAACAGTTATTAAAACTACCAAATAATGATGACCTTTTTTTAGAAAAAATTAAAAATAGTAATGTAGCAGTTCCTATTCTTGGCCAAATCGGAAAACCTATTCAAATCATAGAAAGAAAACCTTTAGTCAATTTTATTACTAAAGGACCTGATGCTAAAAATTTTATTTATAGATTTAAATATAATTTAAGTTCTTTAGAAAAAATTAATGAACAGGCTAAAGGTTTAGGTTCTATTTCAATTGTAAATGACACAGGTGGAATTTTTAGACGAGCACCGTTATTAATCAATATTCAAGATCAAATATTTCCATCCCTTGCAATTGAAGCTTTACGGTTAAATTTAAAGCAAAAAAATATTTTAATTGAAACAAGCCCAACCGGTGTTGAAGGGATTAAGCTTCGTCCTTATTCTATTTCAACAAATCCTAATGGAATGTTATGGATAAAATTTAAAGAAACTAGAAAAGATCAATATATATCTGCTGTTGATATTTTAAATAATAAATTCGATAAGAAAAAGTTAGAAGGAAAGATTGTTCTTATTGGTTCATCTGCAGAAGGTCTTTTTGATTTTGTATCAATTCCCACAGGCAGAGTTATCCCTGGAGTCGAGGTGCATGCGAACATTATAGAAAATATTATTAACGACGATTATTTAAATAGAGATAACTCTACTTTTTTAATTGAATTATTAATGTTGGTTTCAGGAATGATATTAGCATTCTTTCTTGCAGGAAAAATAAAACCTAAATTTAGCATTCTTTCCTATGTGATTATTTTAATTATAATTGCAACGATTGGTCTTGGTTTTTATAAATTTAAAAATCAATTAATTGACATCGCTTATCCAATCTTTTGCGTAAATGTTTTATTTTTTAACAGACTTTACTTTAGATATGTTGAAGAAAACAAAATAGCCTTAATAAACTTTCAAAAACAATTAGTATTAAAGCAAGAAAGAGAAATTGCAGGGGAAGTACAAAAAAAACTATTTCCAGAAATTGATGAGAATGAAAAGCATATATTTGCACGCAATATTCCAGCCCGTGATGTTTCTGGAGATTACTATGACTTTACAAAAATAAATGATCATGAATTTTATTTCACTCTTGCAGATGTCTCGGGAAAAGGCGTAAAAGCTGGTATTTTAATGGCAAATGCTGCTGCTGTTTTTAGATCGTTAACAAGATTAAAAATGTCAGTTTCTAGCATTGCATTTAATATGAATAATCAGGTCGCAGATTCTTCATATCAAGGAATGTTTATTACAGCCGTAATTGGCAAAGCTAATGTGCAAACTAAAGAAGTAGAGTTTATAAACTTAGGGCACGAACCTATTATGGTTTTTGATAATAATTTTAAATTTGATTACATTAAATCAGATTTTCCTCCACTTGGAGTTATGGCCATGGATGATGAGTCTTTCTTTGCAACAACCAAGATGAATTTAAATAATAAAACACTTCTTGTTTATACGGATGGAGTAACTGAGGGTTATATTGCTGAAGGAGTTGAGCTTACAGTTAAAGGAATTGAAGAAATTGTTAAGAACACAAGTACATCAAGTCCAAAAGTAGTGATTAATAAAATTTGTGAAAAATTGTCTGATAAAGTTGAAAAATTACGAGATGATATAACTTGCCTTGGAATTAAAGTTTAAAATATTAATTCAGATTTTTTTCTAACTTCATAAATATTTTGTACAAGCCCTGTTAATTCTTTATCCACTTCTTCAATTACATTTTCCCAAGTACCATTCTGATCTTGTCTAAATAGTCTTACGTTCTCATACCAAATACTCTCATCAATCTTCTCAAACCAACGCCAATCAGAAGTTTGAGGTAGCAAAACCCAAGTTGTTTTTCCAAGGCTAGCTGCAAGATGAGCAATGGAAGTATCAACGGTAATCACCACATCTAAATGTTTAATGATAGCAGCACTATCAATAAATGCATCTCTACCAGTATCAAGTAACGGGTCGTAATCGATTAAAAATCTTGCAAAGTTTTGTTTTACAATTTGTTCACGCCCTTCGCCTTTTTGTAAGCTTATAAACTTTGCATTAGTTAATTTAAAAAAGTTTTTAAATAGAGATAAACTAACCGTATTTAAGTGCTCTTTAGGATTTTTTAAACTGCCTTGCCAACATAAACCGACCCTTACTTTATGATCAAGTTTCATTAACATTTCCCATTCTAATAGTTTTTGCTCATTAACTTTTAGATTAAGTGGAGGCGGGGTCTGCTGAATAAGATCAGGTGATAAAAATTCTGTAAGACTCATTAATGGAGAGTAGTAATCAAAATTTTCAATTTCAGATTCAATATTCACCATTTCATCAATGCATTTTAAATCTCTAAACAAGTGCATTAATTTTTTCTGCACTGCAAAAATAATTTTACATTGTTGTTTTTTTAAGAGTTCCAAATATCTTGAAAACTGAATGACATCACCAAGTCCAGACTCAGCGCATACTAAAATGGTCTTGTATTGAAGATTTTCTCCATTCCAACGTTTATCTTTAAAGCGTTCAAAACGATAAAGGTTCTCATCAACTTTGCTATGCCAGCGTAATTCTTTAAATCCTTCTTTAAATTGTCTTTGCATTAAAAGATTTTGTCCTAATTGCACGTGGGCTCTTGCAAAATTTTCATCTAATTTAATAATTTCTCTATAAACCTGGGTTGATTGATCCACATTGCCAGATGCAAATAGAGTATTTGCGTAATTTAATAATACCACAGCAGAATCTGGCTTCAGTTTTGCAGCTCGTTTGTGACATAAAATGGCATCGCTGTATTTTTTTTGTAAATAGAACAGATTACCTAGATTAGTTAGAATAAAATAACTGTCAGGATTTTTTATAATTCCTTTTTGGTAAACTTTAATAGCTTCTTCATAATTTCTGTTTCGTTTATGAATAAGAGCAAGATTTAAATATGCAAAGACTTCTTTTGGACTAATTTCTATGGCTTGTTCAAAGCAAATCTGCGCATCTGTTAAATTATTTTGTTCTTGATAATTTAGGCCAAGACTTAAATAAAAATCTGAAGCTTTTGGATCAAGTTCGATTGCTCTTTTAATGCAAGCCTCTGCATGCTGATATTTTTTAAGATGATAAAGATTTTCGCCAAACTTATTTAATAAATATGCATTATCTGGATCATTTTCTAATGCTGAGCAAAAATACCAAACAGACTGACGATATTTTTTTTGTTCATAATTAATATTACCAATCAGTTCGTAAACTTTTGAATTGTTGGGTTGTTTTTCTAAAAGTAAATAAGCTCGAGCTTCTGCTTGTGAATATTGTTGCGCAGTGATCAGTTGATAAGTGTTTACAACTTCTCTTTCAATAACGGTATTTAGTGTCAAATGAAGATCCTTATGTGAGAATTTTATAACACAAAAGGGTGATTAATGAAGTTATAAAAGTCTTTGCCAAAGAATTGATATAATACAACCGCAAGTATTATAAAGCAGCCGTAAGCCAGTTCTGTTTTTTTATTTTTGTTCTTAATAACAATATAAATAATTCCATAAATTGAACCAAGAAGTGCAGAAACGAACAAAACAAATAAAAGCGAGTTCACGCCAAGCCAAGCACCGATTGCAAGAAACAATTTAGCATCACCCAAACCCATTCCTTCAACTTTTTTAATTTTAAAATAAATCCAGCGTATTAAATAAATTATTAAATATCCAAGGACTGCACCAAATATTGAATCAAGAGCAGTTATATAAAAAGGGTTCATGTTAAATAAAGAAATAATCACTCCTAAAGCTGTAAGGGGTAATGTGACTACATCAAAGATTAAGAAGTAATTAAAATCTGTGAAAAATATAACAATTAGTGCTGAAAAGAATATTAGAATAAATATTAAGTCTAAACTTAGTTCATGGTTTTGATAGCTCATATAAAAAATAACAGCTGTTAATCCTTCAACAACAGGATACATCCAGCTGATCTTTTTTTTACATTTTTTACATTTACCACCTAGCCACAAGTAAGACAGAAGTGGAATATTGTTATACCAATCGATTTTATTTTTGCATTTTACACAACGAGATTCTCTAAAAATATTATCTTTTTGTTTTGGAAGACGAATAATGCAAACATTAAGAAAGCTGCCAACAATTAAACCTAAAATAATAATACCTATTATCTCAGTCACTATATTTATTATTTAAGAAGCGCTTTGTTGGCTTTCGCTTAAGATTTTAAAGATTTTATCTAAGTGCGCTAATTTTATAACCTTCATCACTTCATTGCTTACATTAATAAGCGCAAATTCTTTTGCGCTTTTTTTAGCAATTTGCATTCCCTCAATTAAACTCGCAACACCAGAAGAGTCGATGTAACCAACTTTGCTTAAGTCAACATGGACTGTTTTTGAATTACTTAAACTTTTTTTAATTTGTTCACGAATAGAAGGAGAGCTATCCAAATCTATTTCTAAAGCTAAATGAATAACTTCAATTCCGTTATTATTAATAACATTTATAGACATGAGATTTTATTATAATAAATAGTTTATATAATAAATAGTTATAATTTATATTAACTAAACATTTAAAATATCAACAAAACTTAATTGAAGTGATTATAGATTGTATCTGCGGTAAAAAAAAATTTAGAGTTCCCGATGAACAAATGCCAAGGGAAGGACGAAAAGTTCAGTGTGCCGCTTGTTCGCAAATTTGGTTTTATCAACCTCCTGTTAGAGAAGAATTAGAAGAACAAGACTTAGAAGTCATTGCACCAATTGAAAATAAGGTTAAGAAAATTGAAACAGCTCAAGAGATTGACAAGAACTCTGAAGCATTAAAATTAAATTCAGATAAAATTATAAAATCTAAAAAGAAAATGTTTGCCACAAGTTTTGGCCCTCGAGGTGTTATTTATTTAGGCTTTTTATTATTTTTCTCTCTTTCAATTTTTCTTGCTGCTTTTAAAACTAAAGTAATTATGGCTTTTCCATTTTTAAAAATTTATTTAAATACTATAAAAATTTTAGTGCAGAAATTATTTAAAATTTTAGGATTATTTTAATTTATTTCTTTTTAATCTGAGTCAGAACAGCTTCTTTATTTGCAAACACAATCACATGAAGTTCAGCATTAATTTTAATTTTATTTGAAGTAGGATTTTCTCTTGTAATAGTTTCTTTATCAAAATTTATAAAATAATTAAGTTTTGCAAGTCTGTCCTTAAATCTTTTAAAAGCATCATAAGTTGCAACTGCTTCTATGATGATTTTATTTTCTTTATAGTCTTTAATATTTTTTACAGGGGCATCTGATATTTTATTAATAGTAACTTCTGAATTTACAGCAATGATTGAAAGTCCATTTTTAAAATCTTGATATTCTTTTTCAGACATTACTTTGTCTATGGCATTGATATAGATGGATTCATTTTCAACGCCTTTCTTTTGTGCTTGAGTTGATTCTGTTCTCTTTTGATAAGCTAGTCTCATTTTACTTTTTTGATTTGAGATATATTTTGAAGTGAATATCTCAGAGCCAATACCTATAATTAAAACTGCCAGTAAAAAAATAGCCGAAGTTACAAATGCTTTTTTTTTATTTACTGAGCTGTTCATAAAGCAATATTCTAATTATTTTTAATAATTGATTGTGTAGTTGAATTAATAAAAGATTTAAATAATTTATTCATTTCATCATTTAAGGCTTTTACTTCATCATTATTTAACTTTATTTTTTTTGCAGGCATAACTAGTTTTATTTCCTCTTTATTTAAAGAAATATCTGTTGAAGATTTCTTATTAAGAATAGTATTTGTGGCCTGAAGTATTTCTTCGATGGAATACACGTTTATGTTATCTTTTGATTAATTAAATATTAATAATTTAAGAGTTTTGATAAAGATATAAAAAAGAAATGACAAAATCCACTTCAAGATTAATAAAAAAGATTAAATCTGATCTTCTAAAAGATGATTTATTATTAAAATCTAACGAAGAATTTAAATTAAAGAACGATAAGGTTATTAATAGCAAACCTTTCCTATTAACTGAATTTGTTGCTGAGCATGAGGAGGGCGGTCAGGTGAATGAAGGTCGCTTGATATTAGAGAAGATTAAAGAAGCCGACGAAGATGATCGCAAATATGCAAAAAAACAAATACTAGTCTTAGATGATTTTGTTGAAGATGAAAAAATAGAACAATCTACCCCAATATCAAAACCACAAAGCAATTATATTAAACCTGAAGAGCAATTTTCGAAAGTTGCAGATACGCTTGTAACAGAACTTAGCGAGAGTGACGAAATTTATAAATTTGATTCAATAAATGAAGCGAGACAGTTTGTAAAAAATCATTTTAAAAATAATCTTGATACTTGGTTAGATGCTAATCAGAATCAAATTGATGAGATTTGTAAAAAGTTCTTACTAAAGTAACTCCTTTACTATTATTAATCAGCAAACAGCTAATATTTTGATCAATCGTCCCCAGTTTTTGTGTGCTTTTCAAATTGACAATTTTAGCTATTATAATTAAAAAATATAAAAATTTTTAAATGCGCATTTAAAAATAAACAACTAAATAGAAAGTAAAAATGAAAAATATAGTAAAAAAAGGGTTCTCCCTTATTGAGTTACTAGTTGTTGTTGCAATCATCGGTATCCTAGCGG
>Ga0222712_10004103_pt1 | contig 15431 bp, 25 predicted proteins | sample C33_657DmetaG_FD_165043 | JGI IMG/M metagenome (GOLD analysis project Ga0222712, IMG submission 165043) | Estuarine water microbial communities from San Francisco Bay, California, United States - C33_657D | ecosystem: Environmental > Aquatic > Marine > Unclassified | place: USA: California... | reverse complement strand
AAAACTATAACCAGGATAAACATAGTGAGATATACTAATAGTTGATTGTTGTGGTAGTACACCACCATTTCCGCCAGTACCTGTATGGTTGGCAGAAATTAATTCAAAGTTAGCATTGTCAAACTGTAGATCAAAGAGCAACTGTCTTGTTGTGTTATTACCGTTACCATTTGCGTCTATCCAAAGTTCAAACTGGTCACCACGGTTAATAACAGTACCTCCAATATTAGATGTTATGCTAGATTGTCTAAGTTTAAATTTAATCTGTGCATAACTAAACATTGTTATAAAAGATAACAAAGCAAGCAAAAATAGTTTTTTCATTTTAGTCTAGAAGTTTATTTACTAATGAAACAGATGTTTTCTTCAAAGCAGAACTAAGATTCTGTTGGTTGAATTTACCTCCTTGATCTATGACAATCGTAGACATAGATACTTCATCAGCTGACTCTTCAACGATAGCTTTCTTTTTAACCTTTCCGTTTTCAATAAGCTGTCCTTTGAGTCTAATAACGACTGACTCTTTATTTTTATGAAGAACAGACAAACTTGTCTGTGTCTTAAGTACATCTAAATAAACAATCTCTGCAGTAATTTTAAGAGATGCATTAGGATCTAACTCATACTCTTTATCCTGTAGAGCTTCTTCGATAACACTTTTAACACCAAACTCAAGATTACGGTTGCCGGCCAAAGAGCCTACAACTACTTTGTTTGTAACAGAAGATACATCTATCTTCTTAGGTTCTTCATAAAAGATGTTTCTTGGGTCATGTGCCCATCGTCCATCAAATGTTACATCAAACCAGGTAATAATTTGTTTTATGGTTTCATCTCTACCTGAAAACTCCAAGTAAACCATATATACTTGGAAGCATAAGGCTAGTGTTACCCATGTTAATGCACAGATAAGAAAAAACCATACAATCTTTTCTTTTACCCAGCCGTAAAAGTTTACAATGTGTGCTCTCATATTAATAAATTTTGAGAGCTCAGAAATAAGCCAAACTTATCTACCTTGCCCTCTATACTTTGAAACTTGTTTATCTTTAGGACCGCTGGTTTTTTTTGAAGAGCCTCCCTTTCTTTTACCAAATGATATTTTACGGGACTCTCCTCCTTTTGCTTTACCTTTTGCCATTACACTAGAAGATTATGATATTCTTTAAAATGTTTAATACGATCTGCTAGGCCAATAGTACCGCCATTTACACGTTTTGTAATTTTAGTTACTACTTCAGTAGAACTTCCAGTGTCAGCAATAGTGTTTAGACCGTTCTTATTCCAGAACCATGCTGCAGATGCCAAAGGATACTTAGTAGCTACTAAGTCCGGGTTATCTACAATACTTTCTGGCACAGAAGCATCAAAGGCAGTATAATTCTGCTTACCGGTCAATTGGATAAATCCACGACCTCTAAACTTGAATCCCTCACCACTAGCTTCTGGTCCATTACCCATACGAGAAGCATATACTTTATTAGCAATCTTCTGCGGTTGTCTAGCATAAGCATTAGCTAAAGCTTCTGTAGGAAAATACTTCTTGAAGATTCCCATCAGACCTTTAGCTGAATAGTTAAGATTTTCTTGAGTAAGCTTAAAACCACCAGACTCATGTCCACACTGAGCTAGAAAATGAGCTACACGCAAAGGAGTGTTAACATTAAACTTCTCCATTACACCTGGAATCTGTGCAATAACTGAATCTGGTACGTGGCCTTTTAGTTTCTCTAGGTTCATAGTGAATTACTCTTAGGTTTAGACTTGTAATACGTTTTTTTAGGTTTAGGTTTGCTTTCCTGCTTTGGTGCAGGCATAGCAGTTTCCTTTACTTCTTCAACCTTTTTTTCAATTTTTTTCTTGAAAAGGTTGAGAAGCATCTTGATCATGCTTTTCATGTTGTTAAGTTTTATTTATCCTTCTTACCGATTTTCCAGTAGGACTGGAAACCATATGTAACATTGCCGTTAATATCAGTTCCGGCTTTCAAGCCATAGATCTGATCTCTTTTGGTTTTAAGAATCAAGCCAGCTTCTGCTGCTTGAGGCATGAGGGTTTTTGATGTATTGATACCAGCACCAATATAAAGCTGGTTTCTTTTAGGGGCTTGCTTAGTAATAGTCACTGTCTCTTTTACAACAGGGATTTCATATTTTGCATCTACTGATCTACCGGCCAGTCTATTAAACTGTACTGTATCTTTTATATAGAATCCGCCTTTAAGTTCCTTAAGTAGAATAGTATCAAAGAAGATAGCTTTTGCTGCATGTTCTCTAACTAAAGCTTCAAACTGAAGTTTTAATGCTGCATAGTTAGTATCAGCAATCATCTGAGGAGGTAGTGTAAGAGTATCTATATCATAGATAATCTCTTTTACTGGTACCTTCTTTACAATAGTAGTATCATGTTGCTCCCATAGAGTATCAATTACTCTTACTGTATCTGCCTTGGGTTTATCAAAAAATCCCAGACCGTTATTACATCCCATGCGGGAAATTACCAGAACACCAATTACTACTAAAACAATAATCGCATATTTACTAAGCTTCATCTTCTTTCTTTTTCTTGTGAGAGAATTTATCTACGCTGTCCGCACCAATACCTACACAGGTCATGATTAAAACAGCATCTACAAGAGCGTCAGAAGGTTTAATATCACCATGAGTAAAGGAATTAGCAGTAAGCGTTATACATAAAAACAATGCTCCCATAAATCCAACTACTGGCTTAATAGAAGTAGATCCCCGTTCATCTTTGAACAAATCAGTTATCCATTGCTTAAAAGTCATACGCTATCTTTTTAGGTTTAAACTTTATTTCATTAGGAAGTACTGCAAAAGTCTGATAGTGATCCATCTGAGGATCATTAGACTTCTGAGGTAAGCTTGCCTGCTTATAAATCTGTCTTTCTAAATTATCAATCCGCGTCTTATCTATATTAGACTGAGCCATAAGAGCCTTAACGTCAGCTTTTATTTCGTTGACGTCATTCCATATAAGGAGGCTTACAATAGATACAAGACTGGGAAACACCCAGACTTTGAATGCTGCTATAGCTGGACTTTCTCTTTGCATAATTAGCTAGCCTTTACAAGTTTGAACTCAAACGTATCACCAATTGGCTTTTTAAAGCTGATAATCAATGAGTTAGGAATGATGTTACCTTTCTTGTCTTTTCGTACAAAATATCTAAGCTTCTCAGGATGAGATACTTCTACTTCACCAGCTCCAGCAGCAACATTTTCTGCAGGAATCTCAAGTAGATTAGCAGGAACCTTAGCTCCAGCCATCATTGTACCAGGGATAGGCCAGCCCAATGCATCTTTTTGGGCGTAAAACTTCTTAGCCATTGTATAAAGATTTATAAATCTAAAATATGTAGTGTCTATATAAACTCTACAATATAATATACGAAATATTCACGAACTTACCTACATTTGCTTTTAAAACCTCTCCAACATATGAACGAACAACTCTATGCCGCACGTCTTGAAAAAAAACTGATAGATGAATTTGTAAAGAACTTCTACGAAAAGCTTGGTTATAAGCCTGTTGTCATTTCAAAGACCACAGGAATGCCAGCTGATGAGAGCATTCCCTTTATGAGTCTTGAAACCTTAAAAGAACATTTCCGCCCTTTCTTACCTATCGTATATGGTAAGATCAAAGAACTTTCTTGTAGAGAAAGAGTAAGAGAAATTGTAGAACTAAGAAACATGTACTGTTATTTGTCCAAGAAAATGGGCTATTCTCTCAAAACTATAGGATTAGTAATTGGAGACAGGGATCATACTACTGTCATCCATAACATTAGAAGTTATAATAATCTGATGGAAACCAATCAAACCTACCGTGAAAAGTATATTAAAATTTTAAACCATATAAAGAAACAGTATGAATCACCAACTCTGGACGACACTGATAAAGTACAATGTGAGTCCCAACCAGTTGTACTTCCTTGATTGCTGCAGGTACAAGATTAAACCTACCCATCTTATAGATGAAGACAAAGAGAGACAAGTAGCTTTAGAAAGAGAACATCTTACTGAAGACAATAAACTAACCCCGGGAGCAATATTTATCCTGGATGAATTTGAGACATTACTGGCAAAGACAAAAAAGAAAGTCATGTCAGAAGTATTGGGTATTAATGCTTTACAGTCTATTAAGACATATAGAGAAATGTTTCCAGCTCAGAAGCTACCAAGTGGAGAACTGGCTAGACAGACCGTTCAGGAACTTAAAGACAAGTTTGTATGGTTTTTCAAGACCTACCCTGAATTTGACTGGAATCTAGTACTGGATGCAACAGACTATTATATCTATACAAAGCAGAAGGACGGTTATAATTTTATGATTAACAGCTCATATTTTATACAGAAGACTGATCCGCGTACTAGAGTTAGTAGATCAGCTCTTGCCGATCATTGCCAGATGATTCTAGATAATCCAGAAATATTAAAAGCTGGCTAAAATTTAGTAAATTAATATGTAAACCTTTTGGTAGTTTACAAACAGTTTCATAAATTTACATCTACAAAACTCAAACAACATGTTTACACAAGAACACGAAGAAATGGTCAAAAAAGTATTTGACCAGCTTCCCTCAGCAAGACTCAGCGGTGACTTTAAAGATGAAGTAAAGTACATTAATCTAGGTCTCCTAACCTCTCTAGTAGAAAGAATGATGACACAAGCTTATCATGACGGTAAGATGTCAGGGCTTACTGATGCTGAAATAGCAATCAGTACAGCATTTTCTCATTAATCATTTTTTTACTAGAACACCATGAGTACTCAACCAAAAAAGTTTGGACGTAAAAGTTATCTCTCTGTATTAGAGAAAGGCGTTAAGTATGTAGAAAAACGCAGATCTGGAGATATTAAATCTCTCCGCACTCCTTGGCCTGGCTTCAACGCAGCAGGCATTGCCGGTTTAGAATGGGGCTCAATGCTTACCATTGGTGCACGACCAGGTGCCGGTAAAACCATGATTGTATCACAAATCTTACGGGAAGCTCATAGGCTTAATCCAGACCAGAAATTCAATATCTTAGAGTTTCAGTTTGAGATGGGTGATGAGCAGTATGCAGCTAGACAATTTGCTGGTGAAACAGCACTTGACTATGGTGTAATACTTAGTACAAACAGACAGCTTGAGCAGTTTGTTATGGACCGTATTGACGTGTACGTACAAGATGTAAAGTATGCTCAAAGCCAAGGTATTATTCGTGAGCTTATTTCTCAACCTCTTACTTATTCCGAGATGGAAGAAGCTATCAAAGAAACTTACATAGAAGGTGGTAGTAAACCTTTGATTGTAACTATTGACCATAGCTGGCTTATCAAGAAGAGTGCAGGTGAGAAAGATAAGTTTGACGTACTATACAACACAGCAGAAATGCTAATGAAGCTAAAGAATCAGATACCTATTATTGTTATCATGGTTACACAGCTAAACAGATCTATTGACGAGGCAGCTCGTAAGACTCCTGGATCAATAGCAAACTATCCTACTTCTTCAGATATATTTGGCGGTGATGCTCTTATGCAGAGTTCTGATATGGTTGGCGTATTAGCTAGACCATTCAAGTCTGATATTAGAGTATACGGTCCTTATGGATATGAAGTAAAGAAAGAAGATGTATTCTTACATCTACTTAAAGTAAGAAACGGTAATGAAGATAAAGGTATCATCTTCCTTAAAATGGATGGTCCTAGTCAAAGAATGATAGAAGTACCTGACTTTACCGCAACAAGAGCACCAGGTTCCTACACGCCTTTCTCACAAAGAACTGGAAGAACTGGTAGGCAAGATACATCGGCCCCTATAGGCACAGAATTATAAAATACAATAACATGTTTACAACATCACAAACCCGCACAGAAAGACAGTTTCTTTCTTATGAAGAGTACAAAACTCTACCTAAGGATCAACAAAATCACTACAAGGCTGAAATCCTAGAAGACATGAGAGATTATCACAGTAATCTTTTAGAGAACTTGGAGGCTAGCCGTAATGACTTTCAAATGAAGATGGCTTTTTATGATAAGCAAGCCAGAAATGTGGTTGGTATATTTCCTAATGAGTTCAGAAAAGAAGGAGGCTTCTACTTTGAACTTATTACTAGAGAATTTAAACCAGCTGATCCTAATCGTACAGTATATCGTATACCATACAACCCATCCTTTGAAGAAGAATATGAAATGAACGAGAAAGGATCTTACTTAGTACCTTTAGAAGAACTAAGAATTGCTGATCCACATGCTGTAGCTATTAGCGGACGCTCTGCTATTCTTGAAACACAGAAAAAGCAAACAGCTTCTAAGTCAGTTGTATCTTACAAAGCACCAGAACCTATGGAAGATGCTCCTTATAGTGAAATGACTATTAGAGACTTCTACGCTATTCATACAGGTAAACCTGTAAGTACAAAAATCTGGCTTAATGAACTTATAAAATCAACAAAGTAATATGGCACACGGTATTTTAATTATCGCAGAATCCGGTGCTGGTAAGTCTACTAGTATTGAAAACTTAGACCCAGCAGAAACGTTTATCATTAACGTTGCAAATAAACCTTTACCATTTAAAGGTTGGAAGAAAAAGTATATCTTGTGGAGCAAAGATAATCCAACAGGTAATCTTTACACAGGTTCTTCTGCTCAACAGATAGAAGCATGTCTTACTTACATCAATAGTAAACGTCCTGAAATAAAGACTGTTGTGATTGATGACTTTCAGTATATGTCAAGCTTTGAGTTCTTTGATAGATCAGATGAAAAAGGTTATGAAAAGTTTACACAGATTGGTGCTAACTTAGCACGAATTGCTCGTATGCCTAAAGATCTAAGAGATGATCTAACAATCTTCTTCCTTACTCACGCTGAAGAGTCTACAGATCTAGAAGGTAAACGCAAGTTCAAAGCTAAAACTATTGGCCGTATGGTTGATGAAAAGCTAAGTCTTGAAGGTTTATTTTCTATTGTACTTTTTGGTAAAGTAAAGAAGGATAAAGATGGAACAATACGTTACGTGTTTGAGACACAGAATAACGGTGAAAACACTTGCAAGAGCCCTAAAGGTATGTTTACAGACTTTGAGATAGTAAACGATCTTGCAACAGTAAAGCAGTCTATTTATTTATATGAAAATTAATTCCTCATTTTTAAATCACAAAAACACAGCGTATGTTTAGTACAAACGGACAGGAAGTAAAACAAACAGGTGGTACTTCTAAGTCATTTCAACCAGGAGTAGTTTATGCTCACATTTTAAGAGGTCAGTTAAGAACATCAAACAAAGGAGACAAGAAGACTCTGGAACTGTTTATCTCAGGTCCAGCTCTTGATAACTTTGAAGGATGGCCTATTGACAAAGACAACCCAACTGGACCTAAGTATTCAGGTCAAACCGCACGCGTAGGTGCCACTATGTGGACTGATGAATTTAGTAACGTAAATGTATCTCGTAATGAGATCATGTACAAGTTATCTATCATTGCTACAGAACTTGGTCTTAAGCATGAGCTTGATTCTATCAATGCAACAACTATTGAAGACTGGGTAGCTCAAGTAATTGATCTTGTAAAAGGTAACAATCTTTACTGGTTCCTTAAAGGTACAGAAGAAGAATACAATGGTAAGACTATTGTAAAGTTATCTTTACCAAAATATAAGTTTGTTTCTATTGAAGAAGACAAACTAGAAAAGTTTGATAAGAACAATAAGTACCACTACAAAGCTTTAAATACTAAACCAGTATCTAGCTTTGAACCAGCTACTGATGAGTTCCAGATGTAATCAATTTTTCATAAAGTCGGGGGCTGGTTTTTACTAGCCCCCTTTTATTTTTTATTTCATAACCGAGTATATGTTTAAGACAAAAAATCTCGTACATGATGTCAAGGACGTACCGGTTTCTTGGATATTTGAACACTTTTGTAAGCTAAAAGAAAAGCTTAATGGTCATGATATAAAGATCAAAAGCTTGTTCAATGCTAAGGAGAGGACTCCGTCAATGTGCATATACCTTGATAAAAATAAAGTTTATAAATATAAAGACTTCTCATCAGGTAAAGGTGGATCTGCCATAGATCTGGTGAAAGAAATAACTCAAGCATCATATCATAAAGCTGCTAGTCTAGTAGTAGAAAAATATAATGACTATGTTCTACACAATAACGGAGGATACGATGTTCAAGAGTTCAAGCTCGCAAGTAGATACAAAGTATCAAAGCACGTTTTCAGATCTTGGAATACTTCTGATCAATACTTCTGGACCCAGTTTAACATTGGCTCCAGACTCTTGGAAGAGCACCATGTCCGTCCTCTTGAATATTACGTTCTGGTACGCACCGAAGATGGACGAGATATAGAACTAGTAATACGTGGTAATTATCTCTATGGTTACTTTAAGAAAGATGGTACACTGTATAAGATTTATCAGCCTAAAACGCTTGATAAGAAATTTATCAAAGTATCAGATTTCGTACAGGGATCTGAGCAGCTTAAAGATTATCCCTATCTAATTATAACTAGCTCTCTAAAGGACATAATGGCTCTAAAAAGCCTCAAGCTTTCTATTGACTATGTTGCTCCTGACTCAGAAAATTCTCTTATAAAAAAAGAACAAATGACCGAGTATCTTAAAAAATACAAAAAGGTTATTATTCTTTTTGATTATGATGAAGCTGGTATAAAAGCCATGGATAAATACAAAGAAGTATATCCTGATGTACGTACATGTATTTTACCTATGAGTAAAGACCCATCTGATTCTATAAAAGATCATGGGCCCAAGGAAGTTTTTACAAGAATTGTTCCAATCATAAATAAAAAGTTGGATGAGTAATCAATGTTCTATATTATATTTGTAGAACAGAATATCTACTTATGAAACTTTGGCAATATCAAGACAGACCTATTACATGCATAGAAGACTTTCAAGGATACAACGGCCTATTTGGTTTTGTATACCTTATACACAATACAATGAATGGTCAGTTCTATGTAGGTAAGAAAGTTTTCCGTAACAACCGTAAGAAAAAGATAACCCAGAAAGTAAAGAAAGCTACTGGTACTCGTAAAACATACGAGCGTACCATCACCGAGTCAGACTGGAAAGACTATTATGGATCATCAAAGGAACTGTCAGCTGATGTTCAGAGATATGGAAAGGATAAGTTTAAAAGAACTATTCTTGAGCTATGCTGCACAAAAAAATACTTATCGTATGCTGAGGTAGCGTGGCAAATTAAACTAGATGTTCTTAGAACAAATAGTTACAACGGTAATATCCTGGGCCGTTATTATACCCGGGACATGCAAAATTGTCTGTAATGGATAACACAGAAAAAAAAACTTGTCCTACTGCGGTAGCAGACTTACAGGGACAATACGATGAAATTATTGCCTTCTTAGAATATGAAGAGGCATTTACTGTAGATACAAGAACGCAACAGCGTATTCGTGCAAAACTTCAACAACTTGGTATATGGCCAGTAGAGTAGAACAATTAATAGTTAAGTATCCTAAGATATTTAAACAGTATGAAGGTAATCCTGGTATGGTAAACTGGTTAGATCTACCATCTGGATGGGTACCTATAATAGATATGTTGTGTAACTCTATACAAAACTACGTAGATAACTTTGTTAGATACACAAAAGATGGTCAATATAGACCACAGCAAGTTACCTGTGTGCAAATGAAAGAAAAGTTTGGAGGTCTCCGTTTCTATACAGATGGAAACGACGAGCATGTAGATGGAATGATCTACATGGCAGAAGTTATGGCTTATAATACATGCCAAGACTGTTCATCACAAGAAGATATTGGCCGCACACAAGGCTGGATAACTACTTTGTGTAGAAACTGTGCTATAGGTAATGGTGATAGAGCCATGAACTCATGGGAACCATTAAATAAAGCTCCAAATGCAAACATTTAAAGAGTGGGTTAACTCCCCTGAATACCAAGAGCTGGTAGAAATAATGCAAAAAGCTCAAGAAGAGCAAATGAAAGATTTAGAAGATAATCTTTCCCAAGACATGGTAGCTGACATCCGAGAGTGGAGAGCAGGTACTGGTCCTGATGATATGAATACACATAGCTGGCGTGGTGTAGCACAACTTTTTGTACAAAAATACTCAGAGTTTTCTGATAACCACAGTATAATAGCAGGTAATCAAATATCTGGTATGCAATTATGTGATGCAGCAATGAATTTACTTAATCAAAAACCTGAAGAAGGATGGAACTAGAAACTATTATGGAAGAATCTGTACAAATCTTAGAAAAAGATTTTTATAGTAAGAAGTTCTTTTACTCTTACAGTAGTCTGAACAAACTCATGTGGAGTCCACAAGTGTTTTATCAGATGTATGTATTAGGTATTAAAGAAGAAAGATTAGATAATCACTTAGTACAAGGTAAGCTTATACACTTACTGTTACTGGAGCCAGAGAAATTCAACAAAGAATTTATGATGACGCCAGGGAAGCTTCCTACAGATAGCCTTAGACAAGTTGTTGATCGTGTGTTTAGTCACTATAAAGAGCTATCTCAAAATGGTGATGATCGCACAGAACTAGCACAGTTTGATAAAGCTATCTTAGATGTAATGTATGACATGAATTATCATCAAAGTTTAAAAACTGACCAGCAACGTCTTGATAAAATCATAACTGCTGAAGCTATTAGCTACTGGGATTTCTTAAAGACAAAAGGTAACAAGACACTTATTGATCCTGATACATATAAGTATTGTAAAGATGCTGTTGATATTATCAAGACCAACGATCAGATCTGTAACCTAATTGGCTGTAATGTTACAGAGTTTGATAATAGAGAAGTTATCAATGAATTAGCTGTGACTGCTGAGTTTACTAATAAAAAGTACGGACTTAAAGGTATCATTGACAATATAGTATTAGACCATGACAAAAAGATAATCCATATAAATGATATCAAGACTACCAGTAAAGATCTAAAAGACTTTCCTGAGAGTGTTGAGTTTTACTCTTACTGGTTACAGGCAATCATATACATAATCATTGTTAACCAAGTATACCAGAATCTTATAGGTAATGGATATACTATTAAGTTTCACTTTGTAGTAATTGATAGAACTTTCCAAAGCTATGCTTTTCCAGTATCTGAAGACTCTCTAAACGATTGGTTAGAGAAATTTCAGAGTGCTGTAGATAAAGCAGAGTGGCATTTTGATAATAAGAACTATAATTTACCTTATGAGTTTGCTAAAGGTTTAGTAGTTCTCTAAATCCATTTTGATGATAGATAGCTTATATACTAAGTATTTTCAGAAGTCAAGGTCCTTTTTATACCCTGCCCTGGGTATAAAGAGGACTAGCAACTTCTCACCATCTGGTACATATATCAGTATAGATGGTCTCATAGAACCAGAGGATATGAAGTTAATTACTGCCTTCAAAGAAGATACCTCAGAAGGATATAAGATCTTTGAAGAGCAGATGATTACAACTAATCCTCTTTATCTGCAGACCATATCTATACAGGATTATAATCTGTATGTGTTTGATTATGAGACATATGCAGCAGACTGGTATAGTTTTTTACTGGGTAAGTATTCTAAATTTACTCCACCTTTAAAGAGGGCTATCAAAGCATATTACGGTGAAACCTCCAGTGAATACAAGTATATAGAGTCATACCTGTTTCCCGAAAAACACTATGATAACTACGCTAAACTATTAGATGTTAACGTAGCTACCTTAAAAAAAGTCGGTGAACTATGTGATCCCTGTGATCTAGAAAAAGAAAAATTAAAAATTCCTGTCGTAGATTTGGAGATGTTAAGTAAATCTTTATAAATTTGTATAAACTAACTTTAAAATATAGTATGAACAATTCAATGATGCTCGTTACCGGTAGCTGGGGTAACAATAAGACTTTTAAAATGATTCCAGTTACTAATGACTGTCCTTTCAATGAGGCTATCTTTGACAGAGATGGAAAAGTATTAGCCCTTGTAGGAAAAGAAAAGAAACAAAGTTTCCATATGCTCCCAAAAGTTACTGAACTTGGAGACGTACAAACTTTGAAGATTGGTAAAAGAGCAAATGGGAAAGATTACGCGGAAGAGCGTAAGACAATAGAAACTTATTACGAGTATTATATTGAGAACCCAGAAGAAATAGAACAGATCGTTAAAGATTTTGCTGTTAATGCTGACAAGTTTGACTTCAAACAATATATGGAAGCAGCAGCTGCACAACCATCGCAAATAGTTACTGTCTAAGGACAGTCCTGTGAGACCAAAACCAACTAAAAAGGCAGTCAAGTAACTGCCTTTTTTTAGCTTTGTTAAAAGGGGGGACAGCTTAACTGAACAATAACGATATGAGTGACCAACAGACACACTGGGTTATGGACTATGAAACCCTAGTTAACTGTTTTGTAGCAGTCTTCCAGCACTATAAAGACGATGGTGTAAAACACATCTTTGTAATACATGATCAACGTAATGACTTTACAAAGTTTATAAACTTTCTCAAGAGTTGTGTCAAAAATAAGCAGTACCATATTTCATATAATGGTCTAGCATTTGACGCTCAGATAACTCAGTATCTTTTAGATAATCATGTAAAATTTGAAAAGCTTAGTACCGCTGATCTTGTCAGTGAGATACATAAGTATGCTCAAAAAGTTATAGGGAAGTCTGAAAAGAATGAGTTTCAGGATTACGCTCCACACAAACTTCAGATCAAGCAGATTGATCTATTTAAACTAAATCACTGGGACAATCGTGCCAAGATGAGTAGTCTTAAATGGATACAGTACTCTATGGACTGGGAGAATGTAGAAGAGATGCCTCATCCACATTATGAGCCTATCACAACTGAAGATCAGCTTAAGCTTGTTGTCAAGTATTGTATCAATGACGTACTGTCTACTAAGATGATCTTAGAACATAGTAAAGAACAGATCACGCTTAGACAAACCCTGACTAGAGAGTATGGTATTTATTTATACAATGCTTCTGAGCCAAGAATATCTAAGGAACTGTTTCTTCACTTCTTGAGTCAGAAGATTGGATGGGCCAAAGCTGATATTAAAAGTCTGAGATCTCCAAGGGACTATATCATTCTTGCTGAATGTATACTTCCTTACATCAAGTTTCAGACTCCTGAGTTTCAGTCTGTACTAGAATACTTCAGAAAGAAAGTTATCACATCTACAAAAGATGGTTTCAAACACAGTGTTATGTATAGAGGAGTACGTACAGACTACGGTCTGGGCGGTATCCATGGTGCAACAACTGCTGGTGTATATGAAGCCAAGTCTGGTTGGACTATAATGACATCAGATGTTACTAGCTTTTATCCTAACCTTGCTATCAAAAACGGGTTTCATCCTGCCCATCTTCCTAAAAAAGAGTTTGGTGAGCTTTATGAATGGTTCTTTGAAGAAAGAAAGAAAATTCCTAAAACAGATCCAAAGAACTATGTTTATAAACTAATCCTGAATTCTACTTACGGATTAACAGGTGATGAAAACTCATTTCTGTATGATCCTCGTATGACAATGCAGATCACTATCAACGGTCAGCTTAGTCTAAGCATGCTCTATGAGATGATCTGTGAACAGATTCCAGAGGCTATACCTCTGATGCAGAACACAGATGGTCTAGAGACTATGATTCCAACAGCTGCAGTATCTAAGTATTTAGATATCTGTACAATCTGGGAGAATATAACTAAACTATCACTTGAGCATGATCAATACAAGAAAATGATCATCAGGGATGTAAATAACTACATAGCTGTAAATACAAAAGACAAAGTAAAATGTAAGGGAGCGTTTGAGTGGGAAGACCTTGACAAGAAAAAGGTTGCTGTCTTCCACAAGAATAAAAGCTTTCTCATTATACCTAAGGCTATCTATGCCTACTTTGTTAATGGTATTAAACCTGAAGATTTCTTAGCTCAAAATCAAACTATCCAAGACTACTGTGCTGGTGTAAAAGCCAAAGGTGGTTGGTATTATGAAGAGCGTAATATAGATCAAGGTAATCTAACTTTAAAAAGACTTCAGAAGATTGTAAGGTACTTTGTATCAAACGATGGATCTAAGATTGTTAAATGCAACAAAGATGGTCGTGAGATACAGGTAGAAGCAGGTAGTTGGCTACAAACCGTAGTAAACAAACTTGATCCAAATGTACCCTTTAGTGCTTACAATATCAATGAAAAGTACTATCTTGAAGAGATCTATAAACAGATTGAACAGATAGAAAAAGAAAACAAAAGAGCATTCACACAACTTTCACTATTTTAAAACCACAATTATGCCTGTCAAAACATCTTTCGTGACAGAACAGTACATCCGTAACGCAGTCTTACCTAACCATGGTAAACGTTACACAGTAATTCCACACGGGTATATCATTGACGAGACCCGCAAAGAACTAGCTAACGCTGGTTTCCAAATTAACCAAGAGCTGTATAAAACCAGCCTTGATGGACAAGTAGCACAAGGTGTTTATCATCTTAACTACGGTAATGATCCTGATATGGGTCTTATGTTTGCATGGTCTAACTCTTATAACAAGCAAATGAAGTTTAAGTGTGCAGTTGGTGCACAAGTATTTATCTGTATGAACGGTGTAGTATCTGGTGATCTAGGTAGTTATAATCGTAAACACACAGGTTCAGCACTTAATGACGTTACAATTTCCTTATCTAATCAGATAAGCAGAGCCAAAGAATACTATGATAACTTAGTAGCTGATAAAGAAATGCTCAAGCAAGTAAACCTTACTAGCAGTGAAGCAGGTTCAGTAGTTGGTAAGTTATTTATTGACCAAGAAATCCTTACACTAACACAAGTAGGTATGATTAAGCGTGAGATGGATGCTCCTACTCACCAGTACAATGCAGCACCAAATTCTGCTTGGACTTTATACAATCATATTACTCTTGCTCTTAAAGATTCTCATCCAATGACTTATCTTTCTGATCATCAGAAACTTCATAACTTCTTTGTTAATGAGTTTGGTCAGCTTAAGTCCGTTTATCAAGACGTAGTAGAAGAAACAGATGATATCCAAGAAGATTACATTCTTTTACCGCATGATGAAAAGGAAGAGTTTGTACCTGAGCAAGGAGAATACGGTGTAGTATTTAATTAATATTACCAGGGGTAGGTAGAAATATCTACCCCTATTTTTATAAAGTGTAAAATGGACGGAAATAACAAACGTATAGCTGAACTTTTTGAAACGGTACTGCAGCATATTAAGTGCATAGAAGCAAGAATAGAATGTGCTAGACCTCTTGTTAGTCAAAATCAAAAGTATGTACTAGGAAATGCTATTAATAAAATTAATGCAGCTTTAAATAGTATATACAGTCTACTTCCTGATTCAGATAGCATCCTTCGTGTAA
>Ga0222712_10004102_pt1 | contig 15433 bp, 13 predicted proteins | sample C33_657DmetaG_FD_165043 | JGI IMG/M metagenome (GOLD analysis project Ga0222712, IMG submission 165043) | Estuarine water microbial communities from San Francisco Bay, California, United States - C33_657D | ecosystem: Environmental > Aquatic > Marine > Unclassified | place: USA: California... | reverse complement strand
CAATTCTTTTCCCTGCAAATCTTGAGGATGGCTTCATGGGCCTGTTCAATTGTTTCTGCCCAGATTACCTTGCCACCATTCCTGAGAAAATTGATTTCAAATTTTTCCAATTGACCATCCAGGCTTTCAAGTGCTTTCCATTTCGCATGCTTGGCCTTCTCCCTTGCAAAATCGATGTCAGAAAATTGTTTTTTTCCAAGCGGTACAACTGCATTGTACTTTCCGATATTGTGGTTGATGGTTTTGCGATGGGATAAATCCGCAGCTTTTACAAAACTTTTCTCCTTAAATACTGAAGCTGGATTTGACATGGGATGATTGTTTATTCAGCTTTTTTATTGCCATTGAAATACTCCTTTGCCACCTGATCAAGTGCATCATAAAATCCTTCACCGTATAATCTTGTAATAGGTTCCTTCAGGAATTTATATACTGGAACTTTCAATTCTTGACCCAAACTGCAGGCAGGGCTGCACATGTCTTCACGGGGTTCGTAGTTGAGCATTTCATGGTTGGTGTACCGGCTCTTGCTTTTCTTGATGGGATAGAGATGGCAGGAAATGGGTTTTTTCCACTTGATTTGTCCCTTGTTGTAGGCCTCTTCAAATACACATTTTATGATTCCTTGCTGATCGCGCACCCCGTAAGTACATATTTTATTTTCCACTGTTGGCGTAACCCAGCCAAACTCACGATCGTACCGGTACAGTCCATTTTTTTCCACTTCTTTGATGCTATCCCTGGACATCAAAGGCTTGACAATTTCATAGCTCTTGTTCACCTCATCCAATTCCTGATCCGTCAGGGGAGCACCGGCATCACCATCCTCACAACACCCACCCTTGCATTTGGAGAGATTGCAAACAAACTGCGCTTCTACAATATCATCGCTAACCAGAATATCATCAATAACAATCAATGTGAAATATTTATGCAAAAATAAGGGTTAATCGGTCGTCCTGAAAAGCATGTTTTGCACATGGTCAAAGGCTCATCATCTCCTTGAACCGGACAGCCTGGCGCCTGGACACTTCAATCTTTTCTCCGCCCTTAATTTCAAGCAATAATCCACCATTGAAAAAAGGCTCCACCCTTTCAATCATCCGGAGGTTGACAATGTGCTTGCGATTGGCCCTGAAAAATGTTTTTGGGTCAAGCCTCTCTTCCAGGGAATTCAATGATTTCAAGATCAATGGCTTGTTGGGGCCAAAGAATACCCTTGCATAGTTGCCAACCGATTCAAACAACCGGATTTCTGCCAGTTTCACAAACCAGCATTTTTCACCGTCTTTTACAAATACCTGGTCAGATGCTGAAAGAGACATCCTGAGTTCTGCTCGGTTTTCTGAGAAAATCATCTCTTTGTCATCGATGGACAAGAATTTTTGAACAGCATCTGAAAGACGCTTGGGGTCAATGGGTTTCAAGAGATAATCCAATGCATTGACTTCAAATGCACGGATGGCATATTCGTCATAAGCGGTGGTAAAGATGACGGCTGGCAGCTTTTCCAATTCCTGCAAAAGATCAAATCCCGTTTTGACGGGCATTTGAACATCCAACAAAATCAAGTCTGGATTCAATTCATTGATCAGGTGCAGGCCCTCGTCGGCATTGGCTGCCTCTCCGATAATCTCTATTTCAGGATGAAAGGCAAGCATTTTCTTCAATTCATTTCTTGCAAGTCTCTCATCGTCAATTATGACGGCATTTTTTTTCATACAGTTTCTATTAAGAAAGCGGAATAATCACTTTTGCTTCAACCATGTCTTTGTTCAACTGAACAATTGAAAAACTTGCTGCATCACCGAAAATCAAATTCAGCCTGTTGGATGTGCTTTGCAAGCCAAACCCATCATGATGCTGCTTTATTTCCAGCAGACCCGAGTTGATGACAGACAATACAAGTTGTCCATTGGTTTCATTGGCCTGGATAGAAATTTCCCCCTTGTTCACCGTTTTCCCAATGCCATGCTTGATGGCATTTTCAACAAGGGTCTGCAACATCATGGGGGGAACCTGATGATCCAATGCTTCCTCATCGATTGAATAAGTGACATTCAGCCTGTCTTCAAAACGGATCAACTCCAAGGCCAGATAATCCTTCACAATGTTCAACTCCTGCTCCAGTGTGATGGTTTCATGTTGATCGGATGTCATGCTGGAACGAAGGATATTGCTCAATGCCGTAACCGCTTCACGGGCCCTGCTGGGATCCTCATCAATCAATGCCCTGATGCTGTTCATCGCATTAAAAATAAAATGCGGATTGATATGGGATTTAATGGTCTTGAGCTCAAGAGACTTTACCAAGGCTTCCAATTTCAGGTTGTCCAGCTGGTTTTTTCTTGACTCTGCCACATAATGGTAAATAAAATAGATACAATTCCAAATGAAAAGGAAGATGAAGGAAGAGAAAACGTTGCTGCTGATTTTCTGTGAGATTGCCCATTTGGCCTCTTCCTTGTATTCGAGCCCCGCAAACATGCTCAAATAGGTTTCTCCAATACCTACTATGGTAGCAAATACAATGGAAACCAGGATAAAGCCCATCAACTGGTAATTGATACTGCGCTGCATCAGCTTCAGCCATTTGATGGTCATCCGCATGAAATGGGACATTAACAAGCCAATGGCAACATAGACGCCCAACCGACCAATGAACTGGGCGTCAAAAAGCTTGTAGGTTAAAGCAAAGAAAATATTGATGCTGGCAAACATCATCCAACCCAAGAATTGGAAAAGCCAGTATTTTGATATGTTCCGGAGGTATAGATCCATGAATTTCAAAGCTATACAATTGAAGAAGAAGGGAAAAATGGTTTTTTACAGGAGGTTTTTCAGGCCGGTTGACTGGTAAAAAACAAGAAAGTCGGGTTTTAACATAATTTTTTAACAAATGCAGCGTTATAGGCCATGTAAATCCTATCCAAATGAAATCCCTTGTAAAAAGGCTACTCTTTTTTATGCTCATATGCCTGGCAACCATGCTCCTGCCAGCAGCCTCCAAGGCACAAGGTAAATTGGTCATCAACGAATTCATGGCCTGGTCAGGCGAAAATTGCCAAGTTACTGCAGAATTCATCGAACTGAAAAATATGGGCCCTGGTCCCATGAACATAGGTTGTCATGTCATCACTGATGGAGATTTTGCCATCACCATCCCTGCCAATACCATCCTCAGGCCCGGCGAATTTTATGTTTTAGGAGGTCAAGATACAATCAAAACCCCCTGTGCCAACATCAGTAAAGATGTAATTGTAAATCTAAATTGGACCACATGTGGTTGTACAAACGATACAATTCCTACTACAGGTGAAGGACTACTCACAGATGGTGGCGAAGCGGGGGAACAGCTTGTTTTATTCAACCCCACAGGCACAATCATCGATGCAGTGGTAAGGAAAATCAACAAAATCGAAAGCTCCAGTAATATTACCTCCAAGTCAACAGGAACTTGTACTGGATTCAGCTTTGACCTCGACAACTTAAGCATCATTTATGAAGAAGTCGGAGCATCCCAAGGAAGAGGAAACAGTTTTGCCAGAAAAATGGATGGCGACTGTGCATGGATTAAGGATCCCCAACAAAGTGCAGGGGCCACCAACAACAATGCTGGAGATGCTGCCACACTCACCATGACCGAGACATATACCATGAACCAAAATTGTACTGGAGGTAATGCAACCTTTACTGTGACCAATACCAGCCCCACGCCTGCCTCATTTTTCCCTTTTACCTATATTTTGGGTTTCGATAACAATGGGGATGGGATTTTTGGAACTGGCGATATTTTCATCAACGGAACAGACAATACCGCCCCATCCGTTGAACTGACAGGACTCCCCCTTGGCTCCTATGATATTATGATGGAGCCTGCAGCGGGTTGCAACCAGAAATTCTTTGCGTTTAATATTGGGCCTTGCGCCACCATGCCCATCAAACTCAAGCAATTCAGCGGTTCCAACAACGGAAAATTGAACAGGTTCAACATCGACATTGAAACGGATGCTGACATGAAAATGCTCAACCTTGAATCCAGCTTTGATGGCTTAAAGTTTAACAGGGTTGCTTCCATTCCATTTGCAGACAGAGTGGGTTTACAAAACATTGTCTTCAACAGCGAAGCCGGAGCAGAGACCTATTTCAGGCTGTCCATGACAGATGACAACAACAAGACAAGCTATTCCAACATTGTGAATTTGGTCAAGACCTCCAATAACAACCAACTGTTCAACATAGCACCCAACCCATTCTCTGATTTTCTGGGGCTGAGCCAGTATGCCACAAAAGAGGATGTTTTGATGATCAATATCATGTCTCCTGCAGGCCAGGTGGTTTTGGCAGATCGATATGCCTTGAAAGTTGGGCAAAACAACATCAGGTTGTTGACCAGCAAACTCGCAAAAGGCCTTTATATTGTATCCCTAAAAAAAATAAACACAGGCGAAACACAGATTACCAGAGTATTGAAAAATTGATCCGTACCCCATAAAAAAAAGAAGGCCTCACCATGAGGTCTTTTTTGTTTGATGGATTCGGCCTTATTTTGATTAACTTTATCTTGTACTAGAAGGGGGAATCCCGAACAAAAAGAAAAGGACCTTGTTAAAAGGGATTGAGCGACAAACTGCATACAATATGACAACAATCGAGGCTGGAGCATTGCTAAAACAGATCAACTCGCCTGAAGACCTTAAAAAAATCGGGAAAGACGAACTGTACAAGGTTTGTGATGAACTGAGACAATACATTGTTGATGTGGTCAGTGTGCATGGCGGTCATTTTGCAGCCAGTCTTGGTGTTGTTGAACTCTCTGTAGCCCTGCATTACGTATACAATACCCCCTACGATCAATTGGTCTGGGACGTAGGCCATCAAGCCTATGGACACAAAATACTTACTGGAAGAAGGGATAATTTCCATACCAACAGGAAATATGGCGGGCTCAGTGGATTCCCCAAAAGGTCAGAGAGCCCCTATGATGCATTTGGCGTAGGCCACTCCTCCACTTCTATTTCTGCAGCCCTGGGGATGGCCATCGCTGCAAAATACAATGACCAGAAAGACAAAAAATCTGTTGCGATCATCGGAGATGGTTCAATGACGGCAGGCATGGCCTTCGAAGCCATGAACCATGCAGGCGTGACTGATGCCGACATGCTGGTGATCCTGAATGACAATTGCATGAGCATTGACCCCAATGTTGGGTCGTTGAGGGAATACCTGACAGACATCACCACTTCGCATACCTACAACAAACTGAAGGATGATATCTGGAATACCCTCGGAAAACTTCCCATTGGAGGAAATTTCAGCAGGGAAATGGCCAGCAAGTTGGAACACAGCATCAAGGGTTTCATCAACAAAAGAAGCAACCTGTTCGAGTCAATGAACATGCGTTACTTCGGGCCTATTGACGGACACAATATTACCAAACTGGTTGATACCCTGAAAGACCTGAGGGATATTCCAGGCCCCAAGCTGCTGCATATCATCACCACCAAAGGAAAGGGATATGCACTGGCCGAAAAAGACCAGACCAAATGGCATGCCCCAGGCTTGTTTGATAAAGTGACTGGTGAGATTTTCAAAAAGACATTTGATACACCCCAGCCCCCAAAATACCAGGATGTATTCGGCAAGACCATTGTTGAATTGGCTGAGAAAAACAAGAGGATTTTTGGCATTACTCCGGCAATGCCTTCAGGTTCATCCCTCAAGTTCATGATGGACGAGATGCCCGACAGGGCCTTTGATGTTGGCATCTGTGAGCAACATGCTGTTACGTTGAGTGCCGGCATGGCAACACAAGGATTGAAGGTCTTTTGCAATATTTATTCCTCCTTCATGCAACGGGCGTATGATCAGGTGGTGCATGATGTGGCCATTCAAAAGCTGCCTGTTGTATTTTGTCTGGACCGTGCAGGATTGGTTGGCGACGATGGGCCTACGCACCACGGTGTATACGACATCCCCTACATGCGCTGCATACCGAACATGATTGTCTCAGCTCCCATGAATGAGGCTGAGCTGAGGGATCTCATGTATACCGCACAGCTTGACTCCACAGATTTGCCTTTTGTGATCCGTTATCCAAGAGGCGAAGGCATGATGCCAGAGTGGAAAACAATAATGAAAGAAATTGAGATAGGCAAAGGGCGTAAACTCAAAGAAGGAAAAGACATTGCCATACTCTCTTTTGGACATCCGGGTAATTTTGCGGCTGCTGCCATCAGAAACTTGATAGCAGAAGGCATCACCCCTGGCCACTATGACATGCGGTTTGCAAAACCTTTGGATGAGGAAATGTTGCACGAGGTATTTTCAAAATACAATAAAATAATTACCGTTGAAGATGGTACAGTGGTTGGCGGTATTGGTGCAGCGATTCTAGAATTTATGGCAGAGCATGGATACAAAGCGGATATCAGGATCCTTGGAATACCTGATCGCATTGTTGAACATGGCTCACAGAAGGAATTGCACAAGGAATGCCATTATGATGCTGATGCAATTGCTGCAACTGCAAGGGAGATGATGAAATCTGTTGTAAGCGTTACGCTATAATCGTTACCAGCTGATCTTCTGGGCGTTCATCATTGAATTCTATGATGAAATTGTTCTTTCCTTCTCCTATGATGATGGACAGATAACTTTGTTGAACGAGCTCCAGTACGGTCAGAAACAGAAAAATAGCGTGCAGCCTGTCTTGACAAACGTCAAACACTTTCTCAAAAGACATGGTTTTTTCCTGCGCGCTGACTTTCAACACATACTCACGGGTTTCGTCCATGGTATAGTTGTATCTGTATACAACATGCTGCGGTTTGTTTTGGCGATCATGCACCCTTTGCATCACCTTTTCAAAAACTTTCATCAGTTTGAAAAGGGAGATGGATTGAATCTCTGTTCCTTCTGAAGACTCCTCCCCAATGGCATGAAGATCTTGCTGTAGGTTGCCTCTTTTCACCATGAACATCCTCTGCTGTTCTAGCTCAGCAAGTTTCAATGAGGCCTCTTTGAATTTTTTGTATTCAAGAATTTTATCGATCAATTCTTTTCTCGGATCAATCTCATTTCCATGGTCATCCAGCTCTTTTCGGGGAAGCAACATTTTTGCCTTGATCCTGATGAGGGTTGATATGAAAAGAATAAACTCACTGCTCAATTCAATGTTGTCCTCCTCAGACTTTTTGATAAACGTGAGGAAGTCATCAATGATATTGGTAATGGGAATATTATAAATATCAAGTTCATCTCTTTCAATGAAGAAGAGCAAAAGGTCAAAAGGACCTTCAAACTGAGGCAATCTGATCTGGTAGGAGGCCGTGTTCAATACTGGTGATTTGAAGTGGGTAAGGCGACAAATATAGGAAATTGATGGAAAAGAATGAAGATGGGTAGGCAATTTTAACGACCTTCGCAGTCCAAAAATCGTTCAGCTTGAAATGGATCCTGTTCATCATTCTCTGCCTCACTTGGGGAAGTTCCTTCATCATCATGAAAGAGGGAATGGAAATTCTGAGTCCTTACCAGCTGGCTTCCATCAGGATCATCTCGGCTGGCCTGGTCATGCTGCCATGGATCAGCACTGCTTATAGGTCAGTTCCCAAAAAAGCGGTACCGGCCCTGATCCTTTCAGGATTTCTTGGAACCCTTTTTCCTGCCTACCTATTTTGCATTGCCCAAACCAAAATTGACAGTTCGATTGCAGGGATCCTCAACGCACTGACGCCGATTTTTACCCTGGCCATCGGGATGTTGTTTTTCAACCTTAGGGTGGGTTGGATCAAATGGGTGGGCATGTTGCTGGGTTTTGCTGGAATGCTGGTCCTGGTTTTGGGTGCCTCCAGGCAAATCAACCTGCAATACATTGGCTATACCTTTTTTGTGATTCTTGCCACCATCTGCTACGGCCTGAATGTAAACGTTGTGAACCAGTACCTTAAAGACATTGCCCCCTTGCACATTGCCACCATTGCCTTTACCGCATTGATCATCCCCAACCTGATCATCCTGGCCTCAACGGGTTATTTCTCCGATCCCAACCTGCTGAGTGGTCATTTGACAAGAGGAACGATAGCAGGAGCGGTTTTGGGAATCGTTGGCACCTGCCTGGCATCAGTTATTTTCTATACCCTGATGAAAAAAGCAGGTCCCATTTTTGCCTCCATGGTAACCTACGGCATTCCATTGGTGGCCATCGGATGGGGATTTGTTGCCGGAGAGACCATTACCGTTATACAAATCCTGGGAATGGTGGTAATCCTGGCAGGCGTAAGACTGGCCAATAAATAACAGGCTTATACACTCATGATTTCCTTTTCCTTGGCTGCCAGGTGCTTTTCAATGAGTGCTATAAACTTATTGGTCATTTCCTGAATTTCTTTTTCTGCATCTGTGGCAATATCTTCACTCAAACCATTCTTCTGCATTTTTTTCACCTGTTCAATGGCATCCCTTCTGATGTTGCGGATGGCAACCTTAGAATTTTCTCCTTCACCCTGAACCCTTTTCACAATTTCTTTCCTGCGTTCCTCCGTCATGGGAGGAAGAAAAATGCGGATGATGCTGCCATCATTTTGTGGTGTCACACCCAGATTGGCGGCAATGATAGAACGCTCAATGAGTTGCAGCATGTTTTTCTCCCAGGGCTGAATGGTCAGGGTTCTGGCATCAGCAACCGAAATATTGGCTACCTGAGCAATTCCGGTTGGAGCTCCATAATAATCAACAGTGAGGCCATCAAACATCTGAGGATTTGCCCTTCCAGCACGTATTTTAGTAAGCTCTGATTCAAGATGAGAAATTGCTTTTTCCATCGTGGCAGTAGCATCTAACATGTGCAATTCAAGTTCTTCAGACATAAAGGGAAATTTTGTCTGCAAATCTACTGAATGAAAATAAAATGAGGAATATAAAACTGAGGCTAATTGTTCAGTTCTGAGGTAGAAGACAAGTTTTTAAGGATAATGGTAGGCTCATTATCCCTTGCAGATGAAGAGGTGTTGATACTTTTGGTAGTTCTAGACGAAGGAGTTGGCATTAATTTGCAATAGGCAGCAATGGCTGTGCCGATGAAGAAAAGGCCGGCAATCACAAAATTGATGCCCATTGATTGAGTGAAAATGGCAAAAGCAATGAATCCTATTGCAAAAAGCCCAAGTAAACCTGTTATCTGCATGTGAGAAAGCCCCCTTTTCATCAACAAGTGATGGATATGATTTACATCAGGATCAAATGGGGATTGACCCCGGTAGACCCTTACAATGGTTACCCGAAGCGTATCCATGAGGGGAACAAACAAAGCTGAAAAGCCTATGGCTGGGGCTGCTGAAAATTGCAATACTGTTCCAGGCAAACTTGCTGTATTGATGAACCTGATCACCAAGACTGCGTTGACCAAGCCCAGCAACAATGAGCCGGTATCTCCCATAAAAATTTTAGCTGGGGAATAATTGTACATCAGGAAGGCCAACAGGCTTGCTGCCATCGAAAAAGAAAGAATGGCAAAAGAAAAATCCTTTTCTATGGCAAAAACCACACCGAAAAACAAAGTGGAGATCAGTCCAAGGCTTCCGGCCAGGCCATCAACCCCATCAATGAGATTAAATGCATTGATCACCACCAGGATGGTTACGTAAGAAAACAGCATAGAAAATAAAGGGCTCAAATTGGTCAGACCCAGAAATCCATGCAAGGATGTCAATTGAAAATGGCCAGGATACACCAACAGGAAAGCTGCAATCAATTGACCAATAAATTTCTTCATGGGAGAAATCAAGAGGATATCATCTTTCAAACCAAGAAAAAATATGATTACAGCTGAACCAATAAAATATTGCAGGCCGGGATCTTCTGCAAAGGAAGCCGTTGAAGTAATGGATATGATCAACGCAGCAAAAATGCCAACACCCCCCAATGATGGAACAGGTGTAAAATGTACTTTTCGGACATTGGGGATGTCAAATAATTTTAGACTATCTGCAATCTTAATTACAACAGGGATGGCTGTAAAAGCAATTATAAAAGAAATGATTGAGGATATGTAAATTAAACCCATTGTTACTTTTATAGTAAATAAACTTCGGGGTTAATTCAAGGATATAGAAATTATTAATATCTAAGATTAACGAAGTTAGAACATTGTAAACGATTTATTCCTTCCCAAATTGTGTTTAAAATGATTTTCAATAAATAAATCATACAAACTTCGTAGATTTCTGAAATGCATTAGTTTTGCGAAAATACTCATCCCATGGCTTCATTGCAGGAAACAGCCTCCCAAATCAGAAGAGATATTGTGCGCATGGTTCATGGTGTGCAGAGCGGACATCCTGGTGGCTCTTTGGGATGTACTGATTTCCTTACAGCCCTGTATTTCAAGGCAATGAAACATGACCCATCCTTCAACATGGATGGAGTCGGTGAAGATCTTTTCTTTCTTTCCAATGGGCACATCTCTCCTTTGCTTTATTCCTGCCTCGCCCGCACTGGCTATTTTCCTGTCAGTGAACTGGGAAGCTTCAGAAAATTGAACACCAGGCTACAAGGCCACCCTACTACCCATGAACACCTGCCAGGCATCAGGATTGCCTCCGGGTCACTGGGGCAAGGACTGAGTGTAGGCATTGGAGCAGCCCTTGCCAAAAAACTCAATGGAGATGACAGGCTGGTCTATACCCTTCACGGAGATGGCGAGTTACAGGAAGGCCAGGTTTGGGAGGCGGTGATGTTTGCTGCCCACCACAAGGTTGACAACCTGATTGCCACCATCGACTGGAATGGCCAACAGATTGACGGCCCAACTGAACAGGTCATATCCCTTGGCAATATCAGCGAAAAATTTGAGGCCTTTGGCTGGACCACCCTCAGCATGCAGGGCAATGACATGAATGATGTAGTAAAGGTGCTGGAAGAAGCCAAATCATTGACTGGACAGGGTAAGCCCATTGCCATCATGATGCATACCCTCATGGGCAAGGGTGTTGACTTCATGGAAAATGACCACGGCTGGCATGGTATTGCACCCAATGACGATCAACTGGCGAAAGCCCTGGCACAACTGCCTGAAACAATGGGAGATTATTGATTTCAACCCCTTAGATCAACCACAGCCAATGCAGCCCTTCTTGCAGGCATCCATGATGCCAGGATGCCGATGATCAATACAGTAGAAGCAACGAGAAGAAAATCTGTCAAGATCAATTTTACTGGATAATAGTCAATCAAAAAGGTGGCCCCTTCCAGTGGTACCAACTTGAACCTTGTCTGCAAAAAATACAGCAGCAATGCGATGGCCATCCCACCAGCCATACCAATAAAAGAAAGCAACATGCCTTCTGCCAAAAATATTTTTTGGAGCAACCCCTGGTCAGCACCCATGGCCTTTAAGACCTGAATATCTTTTTTCTTTTCCAGCACCAGCATGCTCAATGCCCCAACCATGTTAAAGGCTGCTACTACCAAGATCAATGAAAAGATGCCATAGATTGCAAGTTTCTCAAGGCGAATGGTCGTATACAACATCCTGTTCTGTTCAAACCTGTTTTCAATGTTGTAATCCTTCCCCAACAAGGATTTCATGGCAGAAGAAACAGTTCCCAAGTTGACACTGCTATCCGTTTTGATTTCCACCCCACTGTATTCATTCACATCCAATCCCGTATATGATTTTACAAAATCAAGATTGGTGATCACATACTTGTTGTCAAATTCGGTTTGGATCGCAAAGCTACCTTGGGGATATCCCATGGCAAGGCCTAGGGCGGCAGAAGGGTCAGCAGATGGTATATTTTTCTTGGGCAAATAAATGGATACCGGATAGATACTGCGGTCAGATGCCAATCCCAGCATCTGTTCAACGCCAACACCCATCACCAGGCCAGGCTTTTGACCATCTCCAGTACTGAATACGCCCCTATACATATTGCCAGGCAATCCTGAAACCATTGCATATTGATTGTCCACTCCTTTGATGTTGACAACGGTTTGTAAAGACCCATTTTGCAACAAGGCCCTCTCCTCTGCCACCAGGGAGATGGCACTAACACCATCAATGCCCCTGATTTGGTTCAGTTGTTGCTGAGTTAGCTGTATGGTTTTACCCTTTACCGGGCCTATCCGAAGTTCTGGATAAAAGGAGGAATAGAGTGATTTGACCAGCGATTCAAACCCGTTGAAAGCACTGAGGATGATGATAAGAGAAGCTGTTCCGAACATGATGGCCACCACACTCACCCAGGAGATGATGTTGATGGCATTGGTTGATTTTTTGGCCCTGAAATAACGCCAGGAAAACTTCAGGATCATCGAAAGGTTCATTTGTTTCGTTCTTCGTTGATCTTTTTGAAGATTTCCTCCATCTTGAACACGTGATCAAGGGTATCATCCTTGAAAAACCGCAACTCAGGCACCCTTCTCAATTGTTGCTTAACCCTTTCCCCCAACTGCCTTCTCAACTCTCCCTTCCGTTCTTCAATTTTTGCAAGCACGGCCTCCGGATCCTTCACCTGAAACAAACTGAGGTAAAACCTGGCTTCGAGCAGGTCTGGCGTAACCTTTACCGCGGCAATGGAAACCATTCCGCCATTGATCATGTTCAATCCCATGCGGAGGAAAATATCGTTCATTTCCTCCTGAATCACACCGGCCACCTGTTTCTGTCTTTTGCTTTCCTCCATAACTGATCACTTGATGGATGTAAAATTAGTTACTTTTGGTGCTAATTCTGAAAAAACGTAGAGAACGCAAATGAAAAGCCTCCGAATCATCTTTTCTTATATAAAAAAGTATCCGAAATTGGTGATTGGATACTTTACGCTCAACATCCTTTCCGCCCTGTTTTCCCTGATTTCACTCGCCATGCTGGCGCCCTTCCTTACCCTGATTTTTGGATTGCAGGGAAATGGTGGGATACAGACCTCAAGGTTCAAGCTAGGCAACCTCTCAGACCTGCTATACAATCAACTGACTGTGTTAACGGAATCAGACCAGGGAAAAATCAAGGCATTGGGCATCATTTGCATTGTGCTGGTTACGGCCATCATGCTCAAAAACCTGTTCCTTTATTTTTCACTGTACCTGTTGACACCCATCAGAAACAGCATCATCAACGACATGCGAACAGACATGTTCCGTAAAATTCTTGATTTACCAGTAGGCTTTTTCAATGAGCAAAGAAAGGGTGACATCATGAGCCGCCTCACCAACGATCTCCAGGATGTTGAATTTTCCACCATCAGTTTTCTGGAAAGCTTTTTCAGGGAACCCATCCTGATTGCTTTTTACCTGTTTGCCATGGTCAGCCTCAGTCCTGAATTGTCTGTATTCCTGCTCCTTTTCCTGCCAATCGCTGGACTGGTGATTGGTAGAATTGGCAGATCACTGAAAAAAGTATCAACAGGTGTGCAGGAAAAACTGGGAGAGATCCTCAGCACCATAGAAGAGACCCTTGGCGGTATCCGTGTTGTGAAAGCCTTCAATGCAGAAAGCCAACAGCTGAGGCGTTTCAAAAAAGAAAACCATGACCTTTTTGAAATCAAAAACAGGGCCATTCGAAGAAGGGACCTTGCCTCGCCCGTTTCGGAAACATTGGGCATCATCGCCGTTTCCTGTGTATTGTACTATGGGGGAACCTTGGTATTGAACCATGATTTTTCTCTGAACGGACCTGATTTCCTTACATTCATCGCCATCTTTACCCAAATCATCAATCCGCTGAAAGCATTCAGTACAGCGTCCTATAATATTCAAAAAGGCGCAGCCAGCATCGAACGCATTCAAAAACTGATCATGGAAGAGCAGGCTGTGATGGAGGATCCGAATCCTTTGTCCATCTCAGGCTTCAATGAAACAATCGAACTCAGGAATGTTGTTTTTGCGTATCCTGATAAAAGCATTTTAAACAAGATCAACCTGACCATCAAGAAAGGACAGACCATTGCACTTGTTGGATCATCGGGGGCAGGAAAATCCACGCTGGCTGACCTCATCCCCCGCTTTCATGATGCAACATCCGGAGAGGTACTGATTGATGGCATCAACATCAAAAAATACAAGATCAAAGACCTCCGCAACCTCATGGGTATTGTAACCCAGGAGCCCATTCTTTTCAATGATACCATCAGGGCCAACATCTCCCTGGGAAATGAAAAAGCTACAATTGATGAAGTCATGGCTGCCGCTAAAATTGCCAATGCACACCAGTTCATCGAAAACAAAGAGGAAGGATATGCCAGTTTGGTAGGCGACCGGGGGTCAAAATTAAGTGGCGGAGAGAGACAAAGGCTGACCATTGCAAGGGCTGTACTAAAAAATCCACCGATTTTGATCCTGGATGAAGCAACATCTTCATTGGATACCGAGAGTGAAAAATGGGTTCAGGATGCCATCAATAAACTCATGCAAGACCGCACCAGCATCATTATCGCACACAGGCTTTCTACCATCAGGCATGCAGATGAGATCATTGTATTGCATGAGGGAGCTATTGCCGAAAGGGGCAAACACGATGAGCTTATCCAATCAAAGGGAATCTACAGCAAACTGGTATCCATGCAACAGATGCATTGATCCATTTACCTGAACTTTACTGATGGGAAGAATTTCCCGGCTTGTTCATGTTGGTCTTGGCTTCCATGCTGAGTGTTGCATGCGGAACTGCCCTTAACCTGGCCCTGTCGATCAACTTCCCCGTAACCCTGCAAATGCCATAGGTTTTATTTTGAATCCTCATCATTGCTTTTTCAAGCTTTTCGATGAAGTCGATCTGCCTGCTGGCCATCTGGCTGAGCTGCTCACGTTCCATGCTAAGACTTCCATCTTCCATGGTCATGTAGCGGTTGTCTGAATCTCCCCCGCTCATCGAATCCTTTCTGGTGATCAAACCATTCAGGTAATTGAGTTCTTGCTTTGCAGCATTGAGCTTGTTTTGCACCAGCTCACGGAATTCAGCCAATTCAGCATCTGAGTAACGCTGTGTAGGGGCCATTGGGGTAATCAGCTCTTTTGCGTCAAGCACAGATTTGGTAAACTCTGGCTCATATTTGCGGGAAGATTTTGAATTGATTTTGGGCATGGCAACAGTCTTTGTTTCCTTTTTAGCCTCTTTTGCCCTAAGCGCCTTGCGTACTTCTGCAGGGCTGGCTGGAGCTTTGCTGGTTTCAGCAAACCTTACTTCTGGAGAAATAGTGGGAACTTTTTTTCCTGGGGCTTTTCTTGCTGGTTTTGCAGGAGCGGCCTTCGGTGGAGCTGCTTTCGCAGGAGCTGCCTTGGCTGGAGCGGCTTTTGCAGGAGTGGCCTTGGCTGGAGCCGCTTTCGCAGGAGCTGCCTTGGCTGGAGCTGCTTTTGCAGGAGTGGCCTTGGCTGGAGCCGCTTTCGCAGGAGCTGCCTTGGCTGGAGCTGCTTTTGCAGGAGTGGCCTTGGCTGG
>Ga0222712_10004101_pt1 | contig 15436 bp, 11 predicted proteins | sample C33_657DmetaG_FD_165043 | JGI IMG/M metagenome (GOLD analysis project Ga0222712, IMG submission 165043) | Estuarine water microbial communities from San Francisco Bay, California, United States - C33_657D | ecosystem: Environmental > Aquatic > Marine > Unclassified | place: USA: California... | reverse complement strand
TTATTGGGAAGGCATTAAATGGGATTATCACCGTTTACCTGGATTAAGTGAAGTGAAAAGAAATGATGTAGTTGTGTTTAATTATCCAATGGATGCGGATGAGCCTTTTTTGCGTCCGGTTGATAAACGTGAAAACTATATTAAACGTTGTATAGCTGTTGGAGGTGACACGATCAATATTATTAATGCCAGAGTTCATTTGAATGGCAAGCCTACTGAAGTTCCCCAATTTGGCGAAAAGTATTATTACGTTAAATCTGATGGAACTGATTTTAACCCTCAGGCAATACAAGATCTAAATATTGAGGCTCAACGCTCAACAGCAGATGAATATTTATTTAATATGTCTGCATCAGATGCTGAGATCATCAAAAAATGGTCTAATGTTAAATCTGTTAATCCTTATATCAGACCTGTTAACGAGTATGACTCACAGATTTTTCCTCATGATCCGAAGTTTAAGTGGAATGCTGATAATTTTGGACCGCTTATTGTTCCAAAGCAAGGCTGGACAGTCAAGCTGGATAGCACAAACTATGCACTTTATGAACGGGCAATCTCCATTTATGAAGGTAATTCCATAGAGCGAAGAGGAAATGATATCATTATTAATGGTAAAAAGGCTGATTCTTACACCTTTAAGATGAACTATTACTGGATGATGGGCGATAACAGAGATAACTCTCTAGATTCCCGCTACTGGGGCTTCGTTCCTGATGATCATATCGTAGGTAAAGCATTATTCGTTTGGATGAGCTGGAATACCAACGGAACATTTTTTGATAAAATTCGCTGGTCTAGGTTATTGGGTGGAATTCACTAATCAGATAGTATAAAATTTACATAAAAAGGGGCTATGATCATAGCCCCTTTTTTATGTTCTTTCAGCTATAAGATCAGATCTCTTCAATTATAATTTCTAATTCCAATTTGCATCTTTAATACATTTTGAAAATACAGATCTGTCTTTTGACTTAGCGTTCTAGAGCTAAAGTCTAGAATTTCGTAGTAGCAATTACTCCACTTTGTATCGATATATAAACCTAGATAAGTTGCCATCTATATCTGTTCCTTCTACTACTGCCTTATAGGTTCCTTTATTATCGCCATTATAAAATTCAAGTGCCATAGTTCCATCTTTATCAGTAAATACCCTTGGGTTCCAGTATACTGTGCTGCGATAATCAGCCCCAACGGTGCGACTTGCTGCTGTCAGATATTTAGGAGTATAGAATTCTCTTTTTTTAATGTACCCCTGTGGTTTAAAGGTCAATACATTGCTCGGAGGGAATAATTTTTTCAGATCTTCTGCGGTAACTGCCTTACCTTTCTCAGTCTTCTTTGAATTGATAACCAAAACACCATTCGTATTGTAAGTACGGTTCACCAATCCAAGATCATCTTTAAGGAAAATCTCAACATTGTCAACATCGGCTGTCTGTACGTTATTCAGGTAGTTGACATCCACTGGCATTCCATCGTAAAATATCTGTACCGGAACTTTTAATCCGCTATTAAAAACCCGGGTTACATAAAAGTTATTGTCAGAAAAAATAAGGCCAGAGGCCGAAGATTGCAAACAATTCAAGAATATTACACAGCCTTGAAAGCGCTCAGAATCAATCAGATGATCTGGTACTGTTGCCAATCCGGATAATGAAGGGTGGTCCATGTGGCTTGACTTCTTGATTGCTGTAGCTTTTACTACAACCTCTTGTAGCATTTGAGTGATCATTCGATACTGTCTCTTACTATTGTCTAGATAGGATGAAAGTGCACTATCGATATTTAGCTTTTCTTCAGCAGTATTCTTGTTACTTGCAATTGTAGGAAAGCCACTTCCATTTAGCATGATCATCATGTTTTTTGCTGCTGTTTGACTTCTGGCACTGATTGTAGCTTCTGTTGAATCTGTGATGACTACTTTTTCGAATTTGAATTCGCCTTTCAGGTTTGACTTGGTTTCGGCGTAGAATCGACTTTCAGGTACTACCAGTTTCAAACTCCCATTAGAAACGGGCATACCATTTGATGTTCTGAGTATTCCTGAAAATTCTATACCCTGCTCAGGCAAAAAACTAATCACAGGTTCATTTCCGGCCATGATATCTTTATAGGAGAATTTCCGGTATCCTTGAGTCATCATTAAAAGGTCGAGATCTGCTGTTTTTTTCTCATTGATCTGCTGGAAATAGTAATTTGGTTTTTCTATAAATCCTTGCAGCTCAGAAGAAATAAGAAAAGAACTTAAAATGGTGGTTTCATCGTCCTCATTAAACGGCACCTTTGATTCATTGATTACAGAAATCGAGAAATTACCCTCAACTGGAACATTATTGGTCTTGGCCAGTACGTTCATTTTCACTGCTTGCCTTGTGCCGTAAACTTTCTTGTCTGAACTGAGACTCAAAGAAGAAATAGTGTTACGTTTTATGAATACCAGCCTCTCTGCCAATGGCTCACCTTTTGTTGTAAATACAGTAATTTGTAGAATGCCATCCGGGAATTTATTCTTGGGGATAGAAGCTCCAATAGTCATGGTATTTAAGGCTGCTTGAGCAGCGAAAGCTATTACTCCTTTACTTCGGGCAATTAGGTAAAAATTCTTGTCTTTATTTGTGTTGTAAAATGCCTGATTTGCACTGATCTGTATCATGACACTACTTGGAGTAGAATTGACTACAGATAGGGTAAGTCCGGAGGGCTTAGACACAGGCAGAGGAACAGTTTTTTTGATCCCATTAGCAAAGGTTAGACTTGCTGAATAGGTTTTGCCTGCTTCAGGTAATAAGGCGAAAACACCCATGCCCAGATGCTGAGATTCAAGTTTGCTGATCACTTTTCCAGTATTATCCAATACTTCACCTTTAACACCAAGTCCCAATCCTTTTTCTTGTATGGCCTTAAATGCAACCTTATTGCTTATATTTTGAATGAGCTCTCCACCTTCTGGAAAGAATTGAAGATCTGTATCTGCAAATGCGTTCTTCAGAGGGAAAACAGAAGTGATCAATCTGTTTGGATCTACCTCAAGTATAGTTTCAAGAACTCCGGTGTCTAATGCGGCTTTCTCATTAGCGCTTAATTTTAAAGATAATTTACCTGAGGCATCTGTTGTTTCCCGACCTCTGGCAATGGTCTCAAATTTAGAGATCAATCGCCAGCTTACCTTTTTATTTGCAAAGGCCTTGCCATCCTGGTCCTGATATGAAATGCTGGTATTTATAAAAGGTGATGTGCCATTTATTTCACCATTCAGTGAAATATTGGTAATGATTTTTCTGTTTATGGCATCACCAATTGGAATGTTTTTGCTGAAAAATAGATCTTCACTAAAGTTTAGCATCCAATAGGTATAGGCACGAATTCTGTAATTGCCTGATTTATAAGCCAGTGGTTCGAGTGTGATACTACCGTAAGCTGAGGTATTAACGATGGGAAGTTTCATGCTACGAACCAGGGTATCATTTTCAGCAATCAGATCTACATAAAGAACCTTGCTCAGATCTGATGGCTGATCTTGCCCTGTAGCAACATATGCTTTGAACCATATCGTATCACCAACGGCATAATATGGCTTGTCAAAATGAAGATATACCTTTTCATAAGGGTAATCCTGAACAATCTTTTGTGATTTATCTATTAGATTGTTCAGACTGATGGTATCCTGTGCAAATAGGAATGCAAATTTGAAAACTAAAAAAAATGCAAGAAATATAAATCGTGATATTTTCATCTGCTTATTTATACTTGGAATATACTGCAAATATATGTGAAATGATTTTTAATCACAGATTCAACCCCTATTTTAACAGTTATAAGGATGTCTGGAGTAATTCTTTTCTCTTCATTATTTGATTGTATACACCATCCCAAAGATCAATTCTCCTTTGTAATGATTCAATGGTTGCAAGTTCTGCTTCTTCCCAAAGTTCTGCATTTGTTCCACACAGATTTGAAGTCATTTGTAAGGCAAGATGACTATGATGATCTCCATCAACTTCTATATGTCTTTCCAGGTAATATTTGAAAATTGAAATACTATCAGGGAAATTAGTATGAATGTCATTTACCAGTGAAACAAACATGCCAGGTATTAGGTCTTCACGCCCAAATGTGAATATTGCCGATTGCAGATATGGCTTATTGCTTCCAATTATTTTAAAGGTAAAGTCAACAAAATCACGGGCTTCTTTTGGAGCATCAGATGCTACATAGGCTGAATTAAAGTCGCCGCTATGTTGTAATTCTTCAATGAATCTTTTCATTTTTGAAGTGTCTGCATTACATTGTAGCATAGCATCAAGATAAAGTTCAAAATGACTTTTCCTTACACCAAAACTGTCTACATCCGATTCTTCGCCAACAACTATTTCATTAATGAGATTTCTGGTGTCTGCAGAACCTTTTGGAAACCAGGGAATAGAAGTGCAGGTTAAATTGTTTTGCAATGCCTTTAACAATGACATAAAGTCCCACACTGCAAAAACATGATATTGCATAAAAATTTTCAAGTCGTCTATGTCATTGATCATTGAATAAACCTTATGATTGACTATTTGTTGCCTTAATGGCTCAACTGCCTTTTTAATTTTCTCTATTTGTTCATTCATATTGCTTGATTTATTTTACGATTGCAATCAATTTAGGTTTCAGAATGCAAGTATCCTGATTTGTAATGTCTCATTTGATATTGAACTGTAAAAGGGACAGAAAAATGACATTAGTTAAATCTGGTTGTACAAAAAACCTAGGTCAAGAATTTCAATGTATTCTTTCTAAAATGGTCAATTGATTGATTGGAAAGGCTGAATCAATAAGGATATTTATGTTTAGTGACCTAGTTTATAGGTAATTAGTAAACAAATTTTTGATTAGCTAAATTGTTAAATATCATATCAGTTTCTCTATCCCTAATTTTTCAGCAAGCTCATTAAGATCTGTACAAACATCATCTATCAATGGAATGCCATTGAGTTTTCTTTCTTTTTCTGCTACTACTTCAGGTTGGCCCGGGATAATCACTTTTTGTTCTTCACTGATCGATTTGGCAGAGCTGAATCGATCAATCCAGTTATCGAGGTGCGCTTTAAATTCGTCAATTGGCCTGAAGCCATCAACACGCATAGCACCCAGAAAATGCCCGATTCCTTTTCCTACCGGATCAGTGGATGGTTCCATGAAAGCGACGAATGGGGGTACCCATGGACCATAGTTGGCTCCCGAAAGTACTGCAGAAAGAATATCTACTGTTGCACTTAGTCCAAAACCTTTATGACTACCATGCTCTCTATCACTACCCAATGGAAGTAGGGAGCCTCCTTTTTTTAATTCATGAGGGTCAACCGATGGGTTTCCACTGGCATCCTGAATCCAGCCTTCAGGTACAGGTTTCCCCATGCGCTGGGCAATCTCTAGTTTACCGTTTGCAGCGGCAGAAGTTGCCATGTCCACAATAACCGGTGGATATTTTCCTGCTGGAAAAGCATAACACATGGGGTTTGTGCCCAATAAACGTTCATTAGCAAAAGTAGGGGCAACCAACGGACTCGCATTCGTCATGGCAAAGCCGATCATGTCTTTTTCAACAGCCATCAAGGTATGATAAGCTGCAATACCAAAATGATTCGAATTTCTTACTGAAACCCATCCTGAACCATATTTTTCTGCTTTTTCAATGGCTACTTTCATTGCAAAAGGAGCAACTACAAGACCCAGTCCTGCATCGCCATCAACTGTAGCAGTTGTTGGCGTTTCATGCATAATTCTGATATCAGGCTTCGCATTTATGCGGCCTTTTTCCCATAAACGTACATAGCCAGTAAGTCTGGCAACACCATGCGAGTCAATTCCTCGCAGGTCTGATTTGATCAGTACATCTGCTGCCAGAATTGCATGCTCTGCAGAACAGCCCATTTTAATAAAAATGGATTTTGTGAAATCTCTTAGCTTACTTTCTGTAAAGGTATGATAGGTCATTTATCTTTTTCTACTCCTCTAAGATCGTGAATTTCAGATCCAAAGGCTTGAAGTTTTCAATCAGTGTTTGAATAAAGCTTTTCCCTTGCTTGACATAGAACAACCCAAAATTTTCGGAACGTTCCTGAAGCCCTCCATTTGGGAAAAGTTTTGTTTTTACCTGTTCAATCTGCGATAAGGCATCAGCAAAATTTCTCTTCTCGGCCTTCATTAGCTTGGCCTCTAGGGTTTTAATAGCCCGGTGTAATCTAGCTTTTATAGCTTCTGAACTTGGACTCAGGCTCGGGTCAATTTTATACGTGCGGAGTTTGATCTTTTCAAAGATCGAACTAAGCTCTTGCCATTCATCATGGAGGTTTAGCAAATGTTCAGTATGGTTTAAAACCCATTCTTTCTTCAGATCATCCACATTTTTAAAGATGTCTTTTATGTGGAGGTCAAGTCGGTTGAGTTTGTTTTCTAAGTTAAGTGAGCTGAACATTACAGAATTTCTTAGTAGTACAATTGGAAAATCTACCCCATAATAATCAAAGTTCTGCTTCAGCTGAAGCCAGTAAATTACTTCTGCACCTCCACCAATATAAGCTAGATTGGGCAAGATTACTTCTTGGTATAATGGCCGCATCACTACATTCGGACTAAAGCGTTCCGGATGTTCATTGATCTCCTGTATGAGTTTTTCTTCGTTAAAGCTGATCTCAGTATTAAGGATATGATATCTCCCATTTTCAAAGACAATTCGCTCTCTTAATTCGTCAAGCAGGTAAAAAAAATTGATCTCTCTTGGGTTCACTTGTGCCTCAATCCCAACTTTAGACAGTTTATTAGTTGCTTCAGAAATATTTCTAAAGCTATTTTGTTGAATAATATCATCGGTAATTATAGATGAAAATTGTTTTTTAAAACGTTTATCATCAGCATCCAGAATGAGTAATCCATACTCTTCAAAAAGTGCATTGACAAGGTATCGGCTCGAATCTGCCAGGTTTTTATGCTCAGAATAGGCTTTAAAGATCAGATCACTTAGAAATGCTGCATGTTCAGAAATTCCAAGAATTTGTTGGTATTCTTTTATTGCGTTCTCAATACCTGCGGTTTGTAACCTTCCAGTTGCACCTGCAGCTTCATGTTCCCAGCTGATCTTTTTACCGGAAATAAAAGTATGATTGATCTCGGCAAAGTCATGGTCTTCAGTTGCCATCCAATAAACGGGTACAAAATCTTTATCAGGGAAATTATTTTTTAATTCCTTTGCTAGGTTTATGGCGGTTACAATCTTAAAAATGAAGTAAAGCGGACCTGTAAACAGGTTTAACTGATGGCCAGTACAAACGGTAAAGGTGTTGTTGTTAAGAAGAAGATTGATATTTTGCTGAACGGAGGCGTGTAAAGGGGATCCAATTTTTGCATACTGCTCGCTTAATGTCTCAGCAAGTATTTTTCTATCGGCAATCGTTTTTTTTCTGTTAATTAAATTTCTAAAACCTTGTATGTCGGCTCTTTCAGAACTGAAGGCTGCTAATTCCGGATCATTAGCCAGATAGCGTATCAGGCCTTCCGAAAAACTACGGGTTTCACTGTAATCAATATATGTTGCCTTCATGTTGAACGAAATTAGAGGAATTTACTGAATTCCTCTGCACAGATCTATATTTTGACAATCTGACCATACAGATCGAAATCTTCTGCTCGGTCTATTTTAACCTGAACAAAAGTGCCTGGCGTTGCATAACTTATACGAGCATCAATTAAAACTTCATTATCAACTTCAGGCGAATCAAATTCAGTACGGCCGATCAGGTAGTTGCCTTCTTTTTTGTCGATAAGTACTTTAAAGTGCTTCCCAACCTTATCTTGATTGATATTGAAAGATATTTCCTGCTGAATATTCATGATATCTTCAACACGTTGTTGTTTTATGTCTTCTGGTACATCGTCGTTTAGAAGATGTGCATGTGTTTTTTCTTCATGCGAATACGTGAAACACCCAAGTCGATCAAAGCGACTTTCAGATACCCATTCTTTCATTTCTTCAAAATCTCGCTCTGTTTCACCAGGATATCCGCAGATCAAGGTAGTACGCAAAGCAATGTCAGGCACTTTATTGCGAATTGAATTCACAAGATCAATGGTTTTCTGTCTGGTAATTCCGCGACGCATAGAGCTCAGCATCGTATCACTGATATGCTGCAAAGGCATATCCAGATAATTACAGATGTTGCTGCGTTCGTTCATTACATCCAAAATATCCATTGGGAAGCCTGAAGGATACGCATATTGTAAGCGGATCCATTCTATCCCATCTACATCAGATAGGTTGCGTAACAAATCAGCAAGATTCCTTTTACTGTAAAGATCTAATCCGTAATAGGTAAGATCCTGGGCAATAAGGATCAATTCTTTAGTGCCGTTTTTAGCAAGATATTTAGCTTCTTTAACCAGATCTTCTATTGGTTTAGAAACGTGCTTTCCCCTCATTAAAGGGATCGCGCAAAATGAACAGGGTCTGTTGCAGCCTTCTGCGATCTTAAAATAAGAAAAATGTGAAGGGGTGGTTAATAATCGTTCGCCTACCAACTCATGTTTATAGTCAGCTCCAATAGAGCTTAAAAGGTTTTGTAGGTCATTAGTTCCGAAAAAAGAGTCTACATTTTTTATCTCAGCCTCAAGTTCGGGCTTATAACGCTCAGAAAGACAGCCGGTTACAATAACTTTTCCTACTTTACCCTGATCTTTTAATTCGCTGTACTGTAAAATGGTATCAATCGATTCCTGTTTTGCATTGTCAATAAATCCACAGGTATTGATTACAATAATATCATCTTTATTCAGCTGTTGGTCTTCGTGAACAACATCCATCTGATTGCCGCGCAACTGTCCCATTAAAACTTCTGAGTCGTGAATATTCTTTGAACATCCAAGTGTTATCACATTTACTCTTGGTTTAACCTTGCTAACCTCTTTGCTGCTTTTTGTCTTCATTCTTCTCTTCCCTGTTTATTTAAAAAGGGAGTCTACAAATTCTTTTTTATTAAATAATTGAAGATGTTCTATACCTTCACCTACACCGATGTATTTCACCGGAATTTTAAACTGATCGGATATTCCAATGACTACTCCACCTTTTGCAGTGCCATCCAATTTTGTAAGAGCAAGTGCATTGACCTCAGTTGCCTGAGTAAACTGCTTACATTGTTCAATTGCATTTTGGCCAGTTGAGGCATCCAAAACAAGTAAGATTTCATGAGGAGCACCCGGAACAACTTTTTGCATTACCTGTTTGATTTTGGTAAGCTCATTCATTAAAGCAATCTTATTATGTAAACGTCCTGCAGTATCAATAATTACAACCTCATCACCATTGGCAACGGCAGATTGTAGTGTGTCAAACGCCACTGAAGCGGGGTCGGAACCCATTGGCTGAGCAACTATTCGTACGTTCACCCGTTCTGCCCAAAGTTTTAGCTGATCTACTGCAGCCGCTCTGAACGTATCTGCAGCTCCCAAAACCACGTTGTTTCCTGCAATTTTCAATTTATGCGCAAGTTTTCCAATGGTAGTGGTTTTACCTACTCCATTAACACCCACAACCATGATCACATATGGCTTATGATCGCCGTATTCAAAATTTCTGAAATCATTACTATTGTTTTCTGAGAGCAGGCTTTGTATCTCTGAACGAAGAATCTCATTCAGTTCGGAGGTGTTAATATATTTATCACGTGCAACACGTGCCTGTATTCTTTCAATGATTTTTAAGGTTGTTTGAACTCCTACATCTGAATTGACCAGGATCTCTTCTAGTTCATCAAGAACATCATCATCAACAGTTGTTTTCCCGACAACAGCTTTAGTGATCTTGGAAAAAATACCTTCCTTGGTTTTCTCTAAGCTTTTATCCAGTTCAACCTGCTCCTGTATATTGCTTTCTTTCTTTTTGAAAAAGTCAAATAATCCCATAGGTCTGAATTTAATTAATTTTGCTGATGCAGGCAAAAAATTTCTGTTGTAATAAAACCAGGATGAAGCAGCCTAGTACATTCAATCTTTATATTCTTTCAAAAACAATTCTATTCTAATGAAAAAAGCCCCCCAACGATTAGACGCGGGCGGCTTCTGTTATTACAATGTGAAGATTACTTAGAGGAAGTAATTCCTGCGATAGCGTCTTTCACGTGATCGTTATGAACGATAATCTCTTTGAATGAATAAGCACCTGTTTTTGGTGATTTATTCATTGTAATTACCTTTGAATATTCTTTACCAGCACCTGTTTTCAGGGTTGCAACTACTTTCTTTGCCATTTCTGTATATTTTTTGGTTGTAGGTTTTAAGTTGTAGGTTTTAAGTTCTTATTACTTATAACTTATAACTTACTACTTAATTTCTTTATGAACAGTCACCTTTCTCAAAACCGGATTAAATTTCTTTAACTCCAAACGTTCTGTAGTGTTCTTTTTGTTTTTTGTTGTTACGTAACGAGACATTCCAGCCATGCCACTCTCTTTGTGCTCAGTGCATTCTAAAATTACCTGAACCCTATTACCTTTCTTAGCCATTGTATTAAGTTTTGAGTTGTAAGTTATAGGTTAAGTTGTAGGTTGTATAAATTACTTATTACCTATTACTTAATACGTATAACTCCTTATATATATCCTTTTTTAAGGAACTTATTAATTACAGCAGTGATGCCATTTTTACTGATGGTTTTAATCGCTGAGGTAGAAACCTTCAACGTGATCCATCTATCTTCTTCTGGAATGTAAAACTTTTTTACATGCAGGTTAGGATAAAATTTACGTTTGGTTTTTACGTTCGAATTAGAAACGTTAAAACCGTTCATCGCCATTTTTCCTGTTAAATCACAAATTCTCGACATGACTATAGGTGTATCTTATAATTTAAATCAATTCTCCAAAGAGTTTGCAAATATCAGCAGAAAAAATCAGATACGCAATACTTTATCAATAAATTTAGTCTTTCCTTTTAAAAGAGGTATTGGTTCATGTTTTATTGTAATTTTTTTGCATCTATATTAGGCTAAAAGCCCTGAATATGATATAATTGTATTCTGAAATTTTTAAAAAAATATACCGTACAAAAATTAAAAAATGGATCTCCGTATTAATTCCTTTGACGATTACAAACGTGTTTATGATTATAGTGTAGCTGAGCCAGAAAATTTCTGGGGCTCTGTTGCTGACACGTTCTACTGGCAAAAAAAATGGGATAAAGTTCTAGACTGGAATTTTACTGAACCCAATGTGAAATGGTTTAGTGGCGGAAAGTTAAATATAACGGAGAATTGCTTGGATCGTCATCTTGCAAATGATGCTGATAAAACTGCCATGATCTGGGAGCCAAATGATCCTGAAGAGCATTATAGATCATTTACCTATAAAGAACTTCATTTTAAAGTAATTCAGTTTGCCAATGTGCTTAAGAATAATGGCGCAAAGAAAGGCGATAGAATCTGTATCTATATGCCAATGGTACCTGAATTGGCAATAGCTGTTTTAGCTTGTGCACGAATTGGCGCCATTCACTCCGTTGTTTTCGGAGGATTTTCAGCTCAATCTATTGCCGACAGGATTAATGATGCTCAGTGTAATTTGGTGATCACCGCAGATGGTGGCTTTAGAGGGAATAAAGACATTCCTCTAAAAAATATTATTGATGATGCTCTTGTACAATGCCAGTCTGTAAACAAGATCATTGTTTTGACTCGTACCCGTACGCCTGTTTCTATGTTCAAAGGTCGTGATGTGTGGTGGGAGGATGAAATTAAAAAGGTTGAAACTCAGGGTAATCCTGATTGCCTTGCTGAACCAATGGATTCTGAAGACCCATTGTTTATATTATATACATCCGGATCAACCGGAAAACCTAAAGGAGTAGTGCATACTTGTGGTGGCTATATGGTTTATACAGGTTATACTTTTAAGACGGTATTTCAATACCAGCCGGGAGAAGTACATTTTTGTACCGCCGACATTGGATGGATCACCGGGCATTCGTATATCGTATATGGACCTCTATCTCAGGGAGCTACTACCTTGATGTTTGAAGGTGTTCCAACCTGGCCTGATGCGGGCCGTTTTTGGGAGATTATTGATAAATACAAGGTAAATATTTTATATACTGCCCCCACAGCTATTCGTTCATTAATGAGCTTTGGCGAAGAACCTTTGAAAGGGAAAGACCTAAGTTCATTAACCAAGCTTGGTTCTGTTGGTGAGCCGATCAATGAAGAGGCATGGCATTGGTATAATGAGAAGATTGGAAAGGGTAAATGTCCAATCGTGGATACCTGGTGGCAGACAGAGAATAGTGGTATTTTGATTTCAGCAATAGCCGGAATCACTCCTACTAAACCCGGTTATGCAACGCTTCCATTACCTGGTGTTCAGCCTTGCCTGGTAGATGAAGCAGGGGTAGAACTTGTTGGAAATGAGGTAAGCGGTAATTTATGTATTAAGTTTCCATGGCCGGGTATTATCCGTACTACCTATGGAGATCACGAGCGTTGCCGTTTGACTTATTTCTCTACCTATAAAAACATGTATTTCACTGGCGATGGTTGTTTGAGAGATCAGGATGGATATTACAGAATTACCGGCAGAGTAGATGATGTAATCAATGTTTCTGGTCACCGAATAGGAACTGCAGAGGTTGAAAATGCCATTAATATGCACGCTGATGTGGTTGAAAGTGCGGTTGTTGGGTATCCTCATGACATAAAAGGACAAGGAATATACGCCTATGTTATTCTTGGAACTTCAACTCACGATCATGATCTTACACGAAGAGATATACTTCAAACCGTTGCCCGAATTATTGGTGCAATTGCCAAGCCGGATAAGATTCAGTTTGTTTCGGGATTACCTAAGACCCGATCAGGAAAGATCATGAGAAGAATCTTAAGAAAGATCGCTGAAGGTGATTTCGCCAATCTTGGAGATACCTCAACCTTGCTTGATCCTAATGTTGTAGAAGAGATTAAACAAGGTGCCGCCGATATGTAATTTTTAAATCTTTTCAGCTGCAAAGACAACAGATAAAAGACAACAGGTAAATCACGCGAAGGTGTGATCGATTGGCTTAAAAGCTTATTGAATACCATGGAAAGCCCAGCTGATTATATCAACGGGGTTTTTTTTCATCCGCCACTTTGGTTGGTGTTCTACATTAGCAGAAGCTAATGTGCCTAAAAAAATAAATCAATTTACAACTAATGTCATTCCCAAACCTGCCCTTTAGCAGGTGAGGAAACTTTCTGAGTAAGGCACAAGCCATGCTCTAGGCTTAGGTTAAGAAAGAATCTCGCAAAGACGCAAAGACGCGATTGTAGAATATAAAACAAATGTCCATGAATAATCTGTAAACTTTGCGCCTTAGCGTCTTGGCGAGCCACCCTCTTGGTAGGTTTTCTTTTGGTCGGTATTTTTAGCAACGAACTGTCCTGCGAGTTAAGCGCAGCGACTGATTTGCAAATGTAGAGGATTCTTCAGTGGTTGAATTTTACAGCTACCACAGGAAAATGGGGTGCTTGGAGAAGAACACCAACCACAGGAGAACCACCGGAAAATTTCGTATTTTCGTCACAATGAAAACAGCTAAACCAACCATACTGGTCGTGAACGACGACGGAATTACAGCACCCGGAATCAAGGTACTGATTGAAGTAATGCAAACCATTGGCCATGTGGTTGTTGTAGCACCTGATGGCCCGCAATCGGGTATGGGTCATGCCATTACCATTGGCAAGCCATTGCGTTTGGATAAGGTAGATCTGTATAAGGGAGTTGAAATGTACAAATGTTCCGGAACACCTGCTGATTGCGTTAAGCTGGCCGTAAACAAAGTTTTTAAAGGTAAGAAGCCTGATCTTTGTGTGTCTGGTATCAACCATGGGCTTAACAATTCAATCAATGTACTTTACTCCGGAACCATGTCGGCCGCAGTTGAAGGAGCCATAGAAAGTATTCCTTCTATCGGTTTTTCGTTTGATGATTTTTCGAATGAAGCTGATTTCAGTAACTGTACAAAATATATTGAATCTATAACCAAACAGGTATTAAACCACGGCCTACCCATAGGTACTTTGCTCAATGTGAATTTTCCTAGAGTAGAAGTCATTAAAGGTATCAAGATTTGCAGGCAGGCAAATGCCAAATGGGCAGAAGAGTTTGACGAACGAACAGATCCTAATAGAAGGAAATATTATTGGCTGACAGGTGTTTTTCAGAATAACGATCATGGTGAAGATACCGATGTATGGGCATTGGATAATGGTTTTGTATCTGTGGTTCCGGTCCAGTTTGATATGACCGCCCACCATGCCATTCCTGTTTTAAATACTTGGGATTTTGGGATATGAGATGTGAGATGTGAGATAGGAGATATGAGATATGAGATTGGAGAAATGAGAGTAGAGAATAGAAACATTTCTAAACGTATGTCATGAGAACGAATAATTGGTGACAATTATCAAAACGCTATTCTGTTTTTTTTTATTGAGTTAAGATACATCCATGAAATATTACATAATTGCCGGTGAGGCCTCAGGCGATCTGCACGGATCAAACCTCATGAAAGCATTGAAACAGCAAGACTCAAAGGCTAAATTTCAATACTTTGGTGGAGATTTGATGAAGGCTGAAGGGGGAAACCTCAAAATGCACTATTCAGAAATGGCATTCATGGGTTTTATTGAGGTAATTGCAAATCTGGGTACTGTTCTTAAGAATATCAAATTTGCAAAGAAGGATATTTTGGAAAATAAACCGGATGTGCTTATTCTAATTGATTTTCCTGGTTTTAATTTGAAGATCGCTGACTTTGCAAAAAAACAGGGTATTCTTGTTTTCTATTATATATCTCCTAAAGTATGGGCATGGAACCAAAAACGGGTTCTGAAGATAAAAAAGATTGTTGACCATATGTTTTGTATCCTACCCTTTGAAGTAGATTTCTACAGAACATGGGGAATGGAAGTTGATTATGTTGGTAATCCAATTCTCGACGCGATTGAATCCAATTCTCCTGATCCTCAATTTAGGATTACTAATAAACTGGATCAAAGACCTTTAATAGCGCTACTTCCGGGGAGTAGGAGGCAGGAACTCGACAAGGTTTTGCCTGAGATGCTGAAAACAGTGGATCGTTTTCCAGATTGCCAGTTTGCCATTGCAGGTGCACCATCGTTTTCTGAAAAGGATTATCAGCAGTATCTGGGAGGTAAAAAGATACCTGTCATTTTTAATGCAACCTATAATTTATTGCTGAATTCTAAAGCTGCCGTAGTTACTTCAGGTACAGCAACCCTTGAAACGGCGCTTTTAAAAATTCCTCAGGCTGTGGTTTATAAAGGCAATCCAATCTCTATAAGCATTGCTCGATTGCTAGTCAATATTAAATATATTTCATTGGTTAACCTGGTAATGGATGCTACTGT
>Ga0222712_10004100_pt1 | contig 15437 bp, 11 predicted proteins | sample C33_657DmetaG_FD_165043 | JGI IMG/M metagenome (GOLD analysis project Ga0222712, IMG submission 165043) | Estuarine water microbial communities from San Francisco Bay, California, United States - C33_657D | ecosystem: Environmental > Aquatic > Marine > Unclassified | place: USA: California... | reverse complement strand
ATCGCACCCTGACCAAGAACCCCATCACCCCCGCCGACCAGGCCGAAGCCTACTTCCTCCTCGTGACCAATCGCCTCAGCAAGACGACCGGACAGGTCATCACCGTCGACGGCGGCCTCCACGAGGCTTTCCTCCGCTAACCCTGTGCGCGTCTCCCTCTTCGTCCCTTGCTTCGTCGACCAGCTGACCCCACAGGTCGGCTTGGCGACGGCCAAGGTGCTGAAGCGCCTCGGCCATGAGGTGGAGTTCCGCTCCGCGCAGACCTGCTGCGGCCAGCCCTCCTTCAATTCCGGACAGTGGGATGTCGCCCGCGAGGCGGCCATCCGCGCGCTCGGCGTCTTCCGCGGCGCCGAAGTCGTCGTAGGGCCTTCGGGCTCCTGCGTCGCGATGATGCGTAACTTCTATCCGGAACTGCTCAAAGGCACGCCGCATGCGGCCGAAGCCGACGACCTCGCCGCCCGCACGTTCGAGTTCTCCGAATTCCTGGTGAGGAAGCTCGGCGTCACCGACGTCGGCGCGAAATTCGCCAAGAAGGTCACCTATCATGACGGCTGCCATGCGCTGCGTGAACTACGTCTCAAGGAAGAACCCCGCCAGCTGCTCCGCGCGGTCAGGGGACTCGAGCTCATCGAAAGCGAGGAAGGCGAGACCTGCTGCGGCTTCGGCGGGCTCTTCTCCGCCAAGTTCCCGATGATCTCCACCGCGATGGTCCAGGTCAAAGGCGGCGCGCTCGTCCGCACCGGCGCGGATTTCGTCGTCTCTTCCGACCCTTCCTGCCTCCTGCAGATCGGCGGCTGGCTGTCCCGCGAGGGCAAGCCGATCCTGCCGCTGCACATCGCCGAAGTCCTGGCCAACGACGCCTGACCATGTCCGACTCCAAGGCCATCTTCCTCAAGGACGCGACCGTCAACGCCGCCGACGGCGACCAGCGCGCCTTCATCCGCAAGGCGCTCGGCGGATACTACACCAACCGCGACCTCCAGAAGGCCCGTTATCGCGACTGGGAACGCGCCCGGGACGCCGCCTCCATGGCCAAATGGTCGGCGGTCAATGACCTCGCGAACGTCCTGGAGAAGTTCGTCGCCAACTTCGAACGCAACGGCGGCGTGGTGCATTGGGCCCGCGACGGCGCCGAAGCCCGCGCCATCATCCTCAAGATCGCCGAAGACGCCAAGGCCAAGGCCATCGTGAAGTCTAAATGCATGACTTCCGAGGAGATCCACCTGAACGACGCCCTCGAGAAGGCCGGTTACGGCGTGGTCGAGAGCGATCTCGGCGAGTTCATCCAGCAGCTGCGCGGCGAAGCCCCCTATCACTTCGTGTTCCCGTGCATGCACGTGAAGCGCGAGGCCATCAGCGAGCTCTTCACCAAGCACCTCGGCACCGCGCCGACCGACAGCCCCGAAGAGCTGACGATGATCGCGCGACGCCATCTGCGACAGCTTTACGTCGACGCCGACATCGGCATCACCGGCGCGAACTTCCTCGTCGCCGAGACCGGCCAGATCTCGATCACCGAGAACGAAGGCAACGCCCGCCTGACGGCCGCCCTGCCCCGCATCCATATCGCGCTCTCCGGCATCGAGAAGGTGGTCAACCAACTCGACGACCTGTCCGTCCTGCTGCCGATGCTGGCGACCGCCGGCGCCGGCCAGCCGATGACGTGCTACAACACCCTTTACTCCGGCCCCCGGAAGAAGGGCGAATGCGACGGTCCGGAAGCGTTCCACCTCGTCCTGCTCGACAACGCCCGCACCCGCCTGCTGGCCGACCCCGAACAGCGAGACGCCCTCCACTGCATCCGTTGCGGCGCCTGCCTCAACGTCTGCCCGATCTTCAAGAACATCGGCGGCCTGGCCTACGGCACGACCTACCAGGGTCCGATCGGGTCGGTGATCACCCCGCACCTCCGCGGTCTCAAGCAGTGGAACCACCTCTCCGGGGCCTCCTCGCTCTGCGGCGCCTGCACCGACGCGTGCCCGGTCCGCATCGACCTGCACCATCACCTGCTGCACAACCGACGTAACGCCGCCAAGGAGTCTCCGACGCTCTTCGACCGGATCTTCCATCACGGCTTCAACTTCGTGATCAGGCGCCCGTGGCTCTTCGCCACCGGTGGCAGGATCTTCCGCGCCACCCTGCCGCTGCTCCAGAAGCTGCCGCTCCCTTACATGGGGGCGTGGATGAAGACCCGCGACCTCCCCAAGGCTCCCTCCCAATCCTTCCGCGACCAGTGGAAGAACCAGAATGTCTGACGCTCGCTCCGATATCTTCGCCCGCATCCGCGAGGCGCTGAAGGTCAAAGCCCCGAAGCCACACCTCAAAGGCGACCCCGCCCCGGGCAAGACCTCCGTGGTCGCCAAGCCCTGGCTGCCTGACGGCGGCGAGAGCGCCGAGGCCAGCCTCACGATCCTTGCCGAACAGCTTGCCAAGCTGAAAGCCGTGCTGATCCGCGTCCCCGACCGGGCCGCCGCCGCCCACGCCGTCGCCGAGCTGTCCGCCTCCAAGAACTGGAAGAAGGTCGCCTACCATGGCCATGAGCTGCTTCGCCCCGTCGCCGCCGCCCTGACCTGCGAGACCTGGGAGGCCGATGCGTCTTTCGAAAAACAACGGCTCGAAGGCTGTGACGCCGGCATCACCACGTGCGAATCCATCGTGGCCCAGCTCGGCGCGATCCTCGTCTCCAGCGCCACCTCCGGCGGCCGCGCCTTGTCCATCTTACCCCACGTCCATGTGGTCGTCGCCGAAGCCTCGCAGGTCGTCCCCGACCTGGGGTCGGCCCTCGCCTTGGCCAAGGCCCGGCACGGAGACCAGATGCCTAGCATGCTGTCGTTCATCACCGGCCCGAGCCGTACCGGTGACATCGAGCGCATCCTCGTCCTGGGCGCCCACGGCCCCAAGGAACTCTACCTGGTCCTGGTAGGCTGAACGGCTGACGTTCGTTTTTTCCGACCCTTGCCGCTGGGAACTAATGTTATCCAGCCTGTCAATTTCCCCTTAGAATAACCCTATGCGCATGCTCCGCCTCATCGCTTTGCTGCTCTCAGCCGGTCTCTGCGACGGCGCGGAGCTGAAGCCTTTCAAGTGGTCGGGCGAACTCAACGTCCCCGACCCGACATCATGTACGCTCGACGAAGCGGGCAACGTCTACGTCGCCACGACCACGCGTCGCAAGGCCGCCGATCTGGATATCCGCGAGCATGCCGTGTGGATCCCCGATGACGTCGCCCTGACTACGCCGGAAGAAAAACTCGCCTTCTATCAGCGCGAACTGGCCCCTGGGAAGATGAAGGCTCCGCGCGGGGGTCTGAAGGACCACAACAAGGACGGCTCGATCGACTGGAAGGACCTGACTTTCCATAAGGAAGCGATCTATAAGCTCAGCGACACGGATCACGACGGCGTGGCCGACAAGATGACGATGTTCGCCGAGGGTTTCAATTCTCCCGTCTCCGGCATCGCCGCCGGGGTCCTGTATCACGACGGCTGGGTCTACGTGACCGCCATCCCCGACGTCTGGCGGCTCAAGGATACCGATGGCGACGGCGTCGCCGACGTCAAGGAACTCATCGCCACGGGTTTCGGCGGCCACATCGCCTACGCCGGACACGATATGCACGGCCTGCGCCTCGGGCCGGATGGGCGTATCTACTGGACGGTCGGCGACAAGGGCGGCGTCGTCACCAGCAAGGAAGGCCGCCGCTTCCACTTCCCGCATCGCGGCGCGGTGCTGCGTTGCGAACCAGATGGCACGAACTTCGAAGTCTTCGCCCACGGCATCCGCAACACGCAGGAGATCGCCTTCGATGATTTCGGCAACGCGATCGGCGTCGACAACGACGGCGATCAGCCGAAGGAACGCGAGCGGCTGATGTATCTCCTCGAAGGCTCGGACTCGGGTTGGCGCAATCAACACCAGTACCAGAAGACCGAAAGCCGCTGGATGAAGGAGAACATGTGGATGCCCAAAGGGCAGCCTGATCAGCCCTTGTTCATCACCCCGCCCATCGCCAATTACTCGGACGGTCCGGCCGGCTTCCTGCACGAACCCGGCCACGCGCTCGACGGCGACCTGCGGGGCCACTTCCTTCTGGATCAGTTCCCCAAAGGCACGATGGATGCCTTCACCCTGGAGCCCGAACACGATTCGTTCCGCCAGGTGAACCTGCGGACCGTCAACAATGGCATCATGGGTATCGGGATGACCTGGGGTGTCGACGGCAAGGCTTACTTCGCCGACTGGATCGGCGGCTATCCGCTCGACGGCAAAGGCGCGATCTGGCGCTTCGACGTCGCTCCGAACATCGACAAGACTTCCGAAGAATTCCTCTCCAAGCCCTTCGCCACGCCCGTCCCTCGTGAAGAACTGCTCGGACTCCTCGGCCATCGCGACCAGCGCGTGCGCGTCAACGCCTCGATCCGGCTGGACCGTCTCGGCGCCTGGGCCGACATGCTTGCCGTCGCCCTCAAGGCCGGCTCGCCCCGGTTCGCCCGGATCCATGCGATCTGGGGCTACGGGATGGGCGTCCGCCACGGCAAGGTCGCCGACGTCACGGCGGCCCTGGCCCTGCTGGATGACGCCGACGCCGAGATCCGCGTCCAGGCCATGAAGGTCCTGAGCGAAGCCAAACCGAACCCAACGATCTCGGACAAGGTGGCGGCGCAACTCGCTCAAAAGGAACTGCGCGTCCGCACCCAGGCCGGCATCACGTTGGCCAAGCTCGGCGGCAAAGTCCCGTTCGAATCCTTCCTCCAGGACGCCGAAGCAGACTTGCGACTCCCTTGGCTCCGTCATGGCCTCGTGTCAGGACTGGCCGGGACGCAAGGAGCCGAGGCTCTTCTCGCCAAGGCCCAAGCCGCCGCCGGTGCCGAGGCGACCTTCGCCACCCTGGCGCTCGCGCGCCAGAAATCGCCCTTGCTCGGCAACCTGCTTTCGCACGCCAATCCCGAAGTCGTCGACGAGGTGGCCCGCGCCATCCATGATGATGAAGGCATCGCCGCCGCGCAGGAAGCGCTCGCCCGTTCCTTCGGTCGCCCGGCCCTTCCGTTCCAAGCCGCCCGGCGGGCGCTTAACGCCAACCTCCGGCAAGGCGACATCCCTGCGGCTACCCGGCTTCTCGAGTGGACCCTGCGTCAGCCTTCGGGCGCTCCGCTGAAAGTCGACGCCCTCAACGCGCTCCTGCTCTTCGACGAGCCGCCGCGCCTCGACCTGGTCGATGGCACCGCGAAGACGTATCCGCCGCGCGACAAGGGGGCGATCGCCGCCACCCTTAGGTCTCGTCAGGACGACCTGCTTTCGCTCCAGGCCCCCGCAGAGCGCGCCGCCGCCCTGAGCTTGCTGGTGAAGTACGAACTCGACCTGCCCTTCCCGGTCTTGCTGGCGCTGGCCGAAGACCTCAAGGCCGCGCCGACGGTCAGGCTCCAGACCCTCCGCCTGCTGGGACGGAAGAGCATCGAGCCCGAGGCCATCCTCCGCACCCTGCGCTCCGCCACGGGCGAAGGCAATCCGTCGGAGGTACGCATCGAAGCGCTCGGACAGCTCTTCGTCCGCGACCTCGACGTCGCCTTGGAGGCCGCCCGCGCCATCATCGACTCGAAGTCGGCGAAGCTTCCGGAAAAACAAGCCGTCGTCGCCGACCTGGCCGGCCGAAGCGAACCCGCCGCCCAGAAGCTGCTCCGGGAACTCTCCGACCGCCTCGCCGCACGCAAGCTCGACGCCGGTCTCCGTCTCGACGTCTATGCCTTGGCCAAGGCCTCCGGCTCGCCGGAAGTCGCCGCGAGCCTGCGGAAGTACCTCGCCGGCGGCCCCAAGGGCGCTCCTAAGCTGGCCTCGCCGGATCTCCCTTACGAACTGCTGACGGAAGGCGGGGACGCCGCCCGCGGCAAAGCCCTCGTCAACGGCCACCTTGGCGCCAATTGCATCGCCTGCCATCGCGTGGACTCCGACGAAGGCAGCGAAGTCGGCCCGATGCTGCGCCAGGTCGGGGCCCAACGCACGAAGGAGGAAATCGCCGAATCCCTCGTCGAGCCGTCCGCCCAGATCGTCGCGGGCTTCGGCATCGAAACCATCGTGCTCAAGGACGGCACCACCGTCGCCGGCAGCGTGACGAAAGAAAACGCGAAGAGCCTCGACCTCAGGCTGCCCGACGGGAAGACCCGGAAGATCGACGTGGCCTCGATCGCCTCGCGCACGCCCCCGGTCTCGGTGATGCCGCCGATGCTGGGCATCCTCACGCCGACGGAAATCCGCGACGTCGTGGCCTACCTGTCGGGCTTGAAACCGAAGGCGCCCAAGGCGAAGTCGACGAAAGCGAAGAAATAGGCTCTGCGGGGTTGAACCCAGCGGCCGAAACGATGAGATAACCGCATGCTGCTTCGCCTCGCGCTGCTGGCCCCGCTGCTGGCTTTCGGACAAGCCTCCCTGACCGGCGTCTGGCAAAAACAATATGACGCTTGGTACTGGCCTGCCCAGATGGCCCGGCCCGAAAACATCCGTTGGTCGGATTCCGGCCGGCTGCTGACCTATTCCTGGCGGGAGTCCGCGGGGCAGACCTGGAAGCTCGTCGATTGCGCCACCGGCCAGTCGAGACCGGCGTTCGACCACGAGAAGGTCGCCGCAACGCTCGCCGAGCTCACCCGGACGAAGGTGACTCCCCGGAAATGGCCTTTCACGCGCGTGCTGGCGCTCGACGACGGACGCGTCCGGCTCGAGGCCGACGAAGCCGCGTGGATCGTCGAAGCAGACCAGCGGATCACGCCGGTCACCCCGGGCAAGAAGCCGGAGCCGGCCGCGATCGCGAAGGTCAACAAAGGACCCGGTTCGTCCCATCGACTTTCCGCCTCGCGTCAGCAGGCCGAATCGCCGGCCGGCGGCAAGCGGGTCGAACTCCGCGCCGGCAACGTCGTCCTCATCGACATCGCGAAAGGCGCCGAGACCTCGCTGACGACGGACGCCATCGACGGCAAGGACCGCTGGGTCGGTCCCATCAGCTGGGCTCCGGATGGCCAACACTTCGCGCTATGGCGCGAACGGACCGTGCCGGTGCGCCAATACGTCGTCACCGATTCCCTCAAGCAGACCAAGGCGCCGATCTCTTACGACAAGCCCGGTGACGACCGGACCGAAAGGATCCCCTGGGTCTTTTCCGTCAAGTCGGCGGGGGGAAGCCGTCCGCCGGGCGATGTGCTGCCCCTCACCTACGCCACCGAACGGCTCGACTGGTCTGCGGACTCCAAGCGACTGCTCTCGGAGTTCATCAAGCGCGGCTTCACCGGCCACGGGATCATCGAATACGATGTCGATCGGCGGACCTGGCGACGGCTCCTGAGCGAAGAAGATCCCAAGTTCGTCTATTCGTTCGCCACCCGTTATCGGCATGACCTGGTCGGCGACCGAGCCTTATGGCTCTCGGAGCGCAGCGGCTGGCTGCAGCTCTACCTCGTCGACCTTCGGAGCGGCCGGACCATGACGCCCGTCACCACCGGCGCCTGGGTCCTGCGCGAAGTCCTCGAGGTCGACGAGCAGGCCGGCACGGTCACCTTCGTCGCCCTCGGACGGAACCCGGGCGAGAACCCCTATCACGCACATTTCTGCAGGGTCGGCCTCGATGGGCGCGGCTTGGTCGACCTGACGCCCTCCGACGGCAACCATGACGTGATCTTCTCGCCCGACCGCCGAACGCTCATCGACGTCGCCTCCAAGGTGGACCGGCCGCCGAGCTACACGCTCCGCAGCGGGCGCGACGGCCGGTCGCTCGCGCAGCTGGGCGAAGGCGATCTCGCGCCGCTCAAGAAGGCCGGCTGGACGCCGGCGACGTCGTTCGTGGCGAAGGACCGCGACGGCAAGTTCGACATCTGGGGCGTGGTCACCCGTCCCTACCCCTTCGACCCCAAGAAGAAGTATCCCGTCATCGAGAACATCTATGCCGGACCTCACGGTTCGTTCGCGCCCCGCACCTTCAACTGGTGGCACCGCAACCATCGCGAGCTTTCGATGCTGGGCTTCTATGTCGTGCAGCTCGACGGCCGGGGGACCAACCATCGAGGCAAGGAGTTCCACCAGCAGAGCTGGCGCAACCTGAAGGATGGCGGATTCCCGGACCGGATCGCCTGGATGAAGGCGCTCGCGAGGGTCGAGCCGAACATGGACCTCGCGCGCGTCGGCATCTTCGGCGGCTCGGCCGGCGGCCAGAACACCGCGCACGCCCTGCTCCTCCACGGCGACTTCTACAAGGCCGGCGCCGCCGATTGCGGCTGCTACGACAACCGCGTCGACAAGCTCTGGTGGAACGAACAGTGGCTCGGTTACCCGGTCGGACCGTGGTACGAGGAAAATTCCTGCGCCCGCCACGCCGCCGCCCTCCGCGGCCGGCTGTTCCTTTCCGTCGGCGAGTCCGACACCAACGTCGACGTGAAGTGCAGCTATGACTTCCGCGACGCCCTGCTTGCCGCCGGCAAGCAGGATCGCTTCGAGTTCCATGTCGTCCCCGGGGCCAACCACGGCGCCGGCGAGTCGAACGAGATGCGCGAGAAGCGCGCCCGGTTCTTCGAAGCCGCCCTTGGTCCGCCGCTCCCTCTCTGAACATGACCTCCACCCCTGCCGGCCTGATCGAACTCAGGCTCAACAACGTCGGCCAGCTCTTCAACACCATGGACCCTTCGCCGTTCCATGAGCGCGACCTGGACCATGACGCCGAAGAATTCATCCTGAGCTGGGCGCGCGAACACGAGAAAGACTCCGACCTGCGCATCCGTGTCGTCCTGCGTCAACCGGAGGATCCGGCCGCCACGCAGCTCGTCCGCGAATCGATCCAGCATTACTTCGGCTACCGCGCCCGGATCGCCCGCCGCGACCTCGGCGAACTGTTCCGGGAAGGCCGGACCGCCTTGCTGATCGGCCTGATCTTCCTCGGGGTCACCCTGGTCCTGCGTGACCTCATCCCCTCCGGCCGGAACCTGGGCGACTTCATCCGCGAGGGCCTGACCATCTGCGGGTGGGTCGGCCTCTGGAAGCCTATCGATATCCACCTGTACCGCTGGTGGCCCCTGCAGGCCCACGGGAGGCTCCTGTCGAGGCTTTCCCGGTGCCCCATCGAAGTCGTCTTCGAAGCCTGAGGATCGAAGCGCGGCGGCGCTAATGGGGAGGGTTAGGGAGGCCGAAATAACGAATTTTTTACGATGAGGCATTGACTGAGGGGGAGCCCTGCCCCAATCCCAACCTTTCGCATGCAGAATTTCGCGAGCCAGTGCCTGGACCAGACCAAGGCCCTCCTCAAACTCAACTTCAATTCCCTTTCAGCCGATGGCACTGTCGTGCCGGTCGCCGGGGAAGTCTCGCGGGCCGACGAGCCCGGCCACGCCGCCCTGGCCTTCGGGGAATATTTCCGCGCCACCGGGGAACTCCACCTCGACCGCCAGAACATCGCCGAGATCGTCGCCCGGACGATCACCGCGCAGGTCCGCGTCAGCAAGGGCTCCGACAACGGCATGGCCTTCGCCTGCCTCGGCCTCCTCGCCTTCGGCCCGACCCGTGAACGCAACCCCGTCTGGGAGATCCTCGACGAAGCCACCCGTTCCCTGATCGACGAGCGCCTCGCCGTCGAGCATGACCACCATGACCACGTCCAGGCGTTCGACATCGCCAAGGCCGTCTGCCGCTTCTCGTTCGGCCTGACCAAGAAGGATGAGACCGGTCCGCTGGTCGACCGCTTCATGGACCGCATCGCCGCGGCCTCCACCGGCGGCTTCCATGACGAAGCCTCCAAGGCCGCGAACGCCGAGAACTTCGGCGGCGCCTTCGACCTCTACGGCGTCGTCTCGCTCATCTTCATCCGCCAGTCGCTCCAGCTGCACGCCAACATCCAGCTTCGCGACACCAAGTTGCCGAAGCTCCGCGCGCTCGCCGAGAAGTATGTCCGCGTGATCATGGACACCGTCCGCGACGACGGACTCGGCTGGTGCTACGGCCGAGGCATCGGCGCCTACGGCCAGATGCACTGCATCACCCTTCTCCTCCAGGCCCTGCGCGACCGCTGGGTGCCGGTCGACAAGGAACCCCTCGCCCGCGACCTCGTCCGCCGCCTCTACGCGAACTTCTTCACGACCTTCTTCGACGCCGAACACGGCCTCATCATCGTCCGCGACGCCGAGCGCGACACCATCCCGGGCCACACGACCCGGATGGCGAACTTCGACGCCGCCCGCTACCTCTCCCAGTGGTCGCGCCTTGCGAAGACCATCGGCGGCGCGATGGAAGTCGTCAAACCCGCCAGCCGCCTGCCGGTCTGCCGCTTCTTCTCCTTCGACAAGTCGCCCCGCAAGGAACAGGGCCTGCTCTCCTACCAGGATCCCGCCTCGGGCCTCCACGTGATCCTGCCGCTGGTGTCCTCGGGTTCGCATCGCTTCTCCGATTCCTTGGCCTTCCCGCACATGCCGGGCGTCTTCGACTGGCCGTCCAACCTGCAGACGAGCCCCTTCATCCCCGAGTTCACCATCGGCGGCAAGGTCTACACGCCTTCCTTCTACGGCAAGAACGCGCAGGTCGCCATGGGCACCAAGGCCGGCACTTACCATTTCCGCTACGATCAGCCTGACCTCATCGATCGCGACGAGAAGCTCTCCGCCAACGTCGCCTCCCTCAAGGTCGACTGGGAGTTCAGCGGCGGCCGCATCGTCGGACGCTTCACCCTCACCGCGAAGGCGGCGGTCCTGCTCGAGGAATTCCGCCTCGTGCTGCCGATCGCCACGACGCATTCGCGCATGACCCCGGGCAACGCCTTGGTCCTCGGCGCCGAGTCCCATCGTTGCGAGGTCATCAAGGACGACTTCCACGCCACCTGGGCGGAGACCAAGGTCGTGAGCGACAACCCGAAGCACCGCACCTGCTGGGGCAAGGTCCATTTCTATCAGACCCTGCAGCGGGACAAGTCGATGCCCCTGCGCGCAGGCATGTCCTATGCCTTCGAAATCGCCTACCAGCCCCACGTCGTGCGGGCCGGAGACGCGATCTGAGGCTGGTTTCCCGTTCCCTACGTCCTTCGGGGTTGTCCTCGCCCCTTCCCGTGCCCTATCTCCCTAGGGTAACTTTTCATGCCCAGTCCGTTCTACATCACCACGGCCATCGACTACGCCAACGGCTCGCCGCACCTCGGCCACGCCTACGAGAAGGTCCTCTCCGACGTGATCTCGCGGCACATGCGCATGAACGGCCGGCCGGTCCACTTCCTCACCGGTCTCGACGAACATGGGCAGAAGGTGCAGCAGACGGCCCTCAAGCGCGGCGTCGAGCCGCAGGTCCTCGTCGACGAGATCGCCGCGGTCTTCAAGGGCATGCTCGGCGACCTCAACATCTCCCACGACGACTACATCCGGACGACCGAACCGCGCCATAAGAAGGTCGTCCAGCGGTTCCTGCAGCAGCTCTTCGACCAAGGGCTGATCTACAAAGGACAGAAGACCGACTGGTACTCGACCCGCCAGGAGCAGTTCCTGACCGACAAGGACCGCGCCCCGGACGGCTCCTGGCCGGAAATCTACGGCGAAGTCACCCAGACGACCGAGGAGAACTATTATTTCAAGCTGACGCAGTTCCAAGGTTGGCTCGTCGAACACATCAAGTCGCATCCCGACTTCATCACGCCTCGCTTCCGCCAGAACCAGGTCCTCGAGTTCCTCAAGGAACCGATGAACGACCTTTGCATCTCGCGTCCGAAATCCCGCCTCACCTGGGGCATCGAGCTGCCGTTCGACACGTCTTTCGTCACCTACGTCTGGTTCGACGCCCTGACCAATTACTACTCCGCGGTGGCCGACAAAGGATACTGGCCGGCGGACGTGCATGTCATCGGCAAGGACATCCTCTCGCCGCCGCACGCGGTCTACTGGCCCTGCATGCTCAAGGCCCTGGGCATCGAACCGCCGCGCCAGCTGCTCGTGCATGGCTGGTGGACGGTCAACAACCAGAAAGCCTCCAAGAGCTCGGGCAACGCCACGAACACGCTCGGCTTCGCCGCTTCGCACGGCGCCGACGCCTTCCGCTACTATCTCTGCCGCGAGATGGTCGTCGGGCAGGACGCCGACTTCTCGACGCTGACCTTCGAGAACCGCTACAAGGCGGACCTCGGCAACAATCTCGGCAACCTCGTCAACCGTCTCCTCAACATGGTCGGTCGCAATTACGCAGGCCGGATTCCCGCCGCGGCGGCGGACGAAGACCTTGAGAAGAACCTCCGCCAGCTCTGGAGCGAATCCGCCCGCAAGTACGCCGAAGCGTTCGCCGACTATCAGGTCAGCCACGCGCTGGAAGCGCTATGGGTCTTCATCAGCGCGATGAACGCCTACATCGAAGCCCGCGCGCCCTGGAAACTGGCCAAGTCCGCCGAGCCCGCCGACCGCGCGCGTCTCGACTCCTGCCTCGCCCATGTCGCCGAAGGTCTTCGCCTCGTCGGCACGCTCCTGACCCCGGTGATGCCCGCGACATGCGACAAGCTCCTGACGAACATCGGTCGGCCGGTGGCCCATCGATTCGAGGGCCAGCTGACCTGGTCCGCTGTCTGCACCGGCTCGCAAGTCGCCGAAAAGTGCATCCTTTTCCCGCCGATCGAGGCCCCGGCCGACGCTCCTTCGGCCTGATTGGACAAAAGCCGAGTTGACGCTACCTTCATCGCCGTGGAGCCCGTCCCGACCATCGATGAAGCCGGCTTGCTGGCCGAAGCCGAACGCCGCGCGGCCGGCGAAGGGTTCGTATGCTACACCTTCCCGACCCCCGAACTCGATCCGCTGGCGGTCCTGGAAACCCTGAACGAACCGGCGCCGCGCGGCTACTTCGAGAACCCTTCGCGCCGACGCGCGCACGCCGCCGGCTCGCCCGTCCGCCAATGGACCGGCCGGGGCGACGAACGCTTCCAGCACGCCGACCGCTGGCTGCGCGAGACCGACGCGAGCCTGACCTGCGTCGGCCCCCGTCCGCGCATCATCGCGACGTTTCCCTTCTACCCCGGCGACGCCGCCGCCGGCGCCGAGGCCAGGTTGTTCCTGCCCGGCTGGCAGGTCGTCACCGAAGACGGCCAGACGACCGTTACCCTTTGCGAGGCGGCCTCTCCGGGGTGCGCCGCCCGCCTGGCGATCCGCGCCGAAAGCTTCCGCAAGTTCACCTACCGCTCGAACCCGGCCCCGCCGCGCGCCCCCGTGCCGACGGTGCTTTCCGAGGTCGGCGGCGCCTGGTTCCCCTCGGCGGTCGTCCGCGCGACGGAACTGATCAAGGAAGGTTCCTTCGAGAAGATCGTGCTGTCGCGGGCCTTTGACTGGCGCCGCGCCGAGCCTTTCAGCATCTACGCCACCCTGCATCGCCTCCGCCGCGGCAATCCGCAGTGCCACTCGTTCCTGGTGGACGAAGCCGAGGGCGCCTTGGTCGGCGCCACGCCCGAGACGCTGCTCTCCCTCTTCGACGGCGCCGTGCGCTCCGAGTCGGTGGCCGGCACGACGCGCCGCGGCGAATCGGCCTCCGAGGACGCAAGCCTCGCCGAAGCCCTGCTGACGAGCGACAAGGACCGGCGCGAGCACACGGCGGTCACCGCCTCGATCCTGCGACGCCTGCGCATGGTCGGCGTCCTGGCCGCGACGTCCCGGAACGCGGAACTGCTCCGCTTAGGCAACGTCATGCACCTCCGCACGCCCATCGAAGGGGTGATGCCGATGGACCGCCGGTTCCTCGAGGTCGCCGGCGAACTGCACCCGACGCCCGCCGTCGGCGGCAAACCGCGGGCGCTCGCCCTGCCGTTCATCCCAGGGTTCGAACCGCATCAGCGGGGCCTCTACACCGGCGCCGTCGGCTGGATCCGTTCGGACGGTTCCTCGGGCAAGCTTTTCGTCGCCCTCCGTTGCGCCCGCCTCAAAGGCTCGGAAGCCCGCGCCTTCGCCGGCGCCGGCATCGTGGCCGGCTCCAACCCCGACGCCGAATCGACCGAGACGGAGATGAAGCTGCGGACGATCCTCGAAGCCTTGATCTGACCATGGTGGTCGTCCTGCAACGCGTCCTCTCCGCCGCCGTCACGGTCGGCGGAAACGTCAGCGGCCGGATCGGCGGCGGCTATCTCCTGCTCGTCGGCATCGCCGCAGGCGATGACGAGACCACGGTCCGTCGGCTCGCCGCCGACGTCGCCAAGGCGCGGCTGATGCCTGATGCCCATGGCAAGATGGGGGTCAACCTGCGCGAAGCCGGCGGCGAGGCCCTCGCGGTCAGCCAGTTCACCTTGCTGGCCGACTTCGCCAAGGGCAACCGTCCCTCCTTCAACGGCGCGGCCAAACCTGAGCGCGCCCTGCCGCTCTTCGACCTGTTCGTCCGCGAACTTTCGACGCTGCTCGGCCGACCGGTGCCGACGGGCGTCTTCGGGGCCGACATGCGCGTTGAACTGGTCAACGACGGTCCGGTGACGGTGGTCCTGCGCTAGTTTAGGCTTAACCTCCGCCCCCGGCGTCCCTACCCCTCAAGTCCGCCATGCTTTCCGTCCGCATCATCCCATGTCTCGACGTCCACGGCGGCCGCGTGGTCAAGGGCGTGAAGTTCGAGGAACTCCGCGACGCCGGCGACCCCGTCGCCGTCGCCGCCGCCTACGAGAAACAAGGCGCCGACGAACTCGTCTTCCTCGACATCACCGCCTCCAGCGACGAACGGCGCACGATGGTCGACGTCGTCGAGCGAACGGCCGACCAGGTCTTCATGCCGCTGACCGTCGGCGGCGGCCTGCGCTCCGTCGAAGACATCCGGACGATGCTCAACGCCGGGGCCGACAAGGTCTCCCTCAACACCTCAGCCATCAAGGATCCGAACCTCGTTCTGGAGTCCGCCCGCAAGTTCGGCAGCCAGTGCATCGTGGTCGCGATCGACGCCAAGAACGTCGGCCCGGGAAAGTGGGAAGTCTTCACCCATGGCGGACGTAATCCGACCGGCCTCGACGCGATCGCCTGGGCCCGCAAGGCCCATGCCCTCGGCGCCGGCGAGATCCTGCTGACGAGCATGGACCGCGACGGTACCGCGGCCGGTTATGACATCCCCCTCAACCTTGCCGTCTCCTCGGCCGTCGAAGTCCCCGTCATCGCTTCGGGCGGCGCGGGGAACCTCGACCATATGGCCGCCGTCCTCAAGCATGGCGGAGCCAGCGCCGTCCTCGCGGCCAGCATCTTCCACTTCGGGACTTACACGGTGCGGCAGGCCAAGGAGCACCTGCGCGGCGCCGGCCTGCCCGTTCGGCTTTAAGCGTCGGCCGGCGGCACGGCCTTGGGCATCACCAGGATCTTGTCCAAGCGATGTCCGTCCATGTCCATGACCTCGAAGATATGACCGAGGGCCTCGACGCGGTCTCCTTCGGCGGGGATCCGGCCCAAGGTCCGCATGATGAAACCGGAGAGCGCGGTGAACCGTCCCGAGCCTTCGCCGGGGA
>Ga0222712_10004099_pt1 | contig 15439 bp, 16 predicted proteins | sample C33_657DmetaG_FD_165043 | JGI IMG/M metagenome (GOLD analysis project Ga0222712, IMG submission 165043) | Estuarine water microbial communities from San Francisco Bay, California, United States - C33_657D | ecosystem: Environmental > Aquatic > Marine > Unclassified | place: USA: California... | reverse complement strand
TATCGAGGCCAATCCAAAGTATGTGCTAGTGATCGGGGAGAACGCGGACGGGAATCTGTACTTCTCTTCGTCGCAGTCTGACGGGGGCACAGCCCTTTGGTGGATGGAGAAAGCAAAAAAAGCATTGATGGAGGTGTTTGATGAATAGCTACACAAAAGACGAAGTTCTAGCTGCCGCAAAACAAGCAGGGTTTGAGGCATACAAATCAAAAGAGCACTGGGGCAATGTGTATGCCATAGCTTGCGAAAGGTTCGCCCCGAAAGACTCTGAATTTTTTGCGATGGTATATGACGTAGTGCAGAGGCTTACGGAAGCGAGGAAAAAATGATTGATCTTTTAGTAGAGTTTTCACCAGCAATCGCCTTGCTGATTGTCGGCGGTATTATGGTGTGGACAATATTTACAACACTGAGGAAATGATATGAAATTCTTAAACTGGTTTAAAAAACTATACATCCCCGCAACTTGCGAGGAGTTAATGGTGAGCGAGTTAGATACGGCGCGGCGGGATTTGCTGTTAGCCGAGACAGCGCGGGATTACTCAGAAAGCATGGTGTTATATAACAACCAGAGAATACAAAGGTTGACTGAAGCACTCAAGGAGCGTTTAGCATGATAGGAAACACGGGGGGAATAGCGTTGGGCGGTTTTTCGCACGAAGTTAGGAATAGCCCTAATGTTGACTGGTACACGCCGCCGTGGGTGTTTCAGCGTCTGGGTTTGGTTTTTGACCTCGACCCTTGCCAACCGCCAGATGGGATTGACTGGATACCCGCCAAACGTCGGTATTCAATTTGTGATGACGGGTTGACTGCGGCGTGGGATGGTCGCGTCTGGTTAAATCCGCCCTATGGCAAACACACCTCAGCGTGGCTTAAGCGAATGCACAACCACCGAAACGGAATTGCTTTGGTGTTCGCCAGAACAGATTGTGCGTGGTTTCACGACTCGGTAGCGAAAGCTGACGCAATTTTGTTTTTGCGTGGGCGCGTAAAGTTTGTTGATGGGTTAGGTGTTACTGGTGGCAGGGGGGCTGGCAGCGGTTCAATGTTGGTTGCATGGGGGGACGATAACGTAAAGGCGCTTGAGGCAATGCGTGACCTTGGACACTTGGTGCGAAATGCGCTGAAGAAGTGCTTGTAATGCGGATCGTCAGGCTTATGTCAACCGCGCCGGTCAGGAAGAGCCAGAGCATATACAAAAAAGTTCTTACAACGTCAGAGTGGCGGGCAAGATACAGGGCGCTGGTGTGGTGGTATTTTAGAAAAGCAAAACAAAGTAAAAGTCGTGACTATAAAAACTTCGCCGTCTTTACAGTTCTATAAAAGTATGAGATGAGAACCACGTCTGTGTCGCGGGAAAAAGTAATGTAAGTCCTTGATAACTATAGAATAAAAATATATGAATAAAGTTGTTGACACTACAATCTAATTTCATGTTATAGTTTCACTACGGTCAAGTGACCGGTTTATCAAGGAGACTGAAATGACCGACATTCAGACAACAATCGCAAACATACCGGCGGTGATACGTGTTCACAGTTTTATAAAAGTGCGCGGATCGCACAGCTACAACGCCCAAAGCGATATGGACTACCACGGCTACACAGAGAGCGAGTGGGAAGTGTGTGACCGCCGTGGCCGACCCGCACCTTGGCTGGCGCGGAAAATCAATGCCGAGATCACAGAGCGCATTGAAGAAACAATCTCCGCGTATATGAAAGGGGAATGAGATGAAAACGATGGCAGAGCTTGAAGCAGAAAGCCCAGAGGATTTCCGCAATCCAGTCCAAACTACTAAAGACGCGGATAGAGATCAACGTCGATGGGAGGCGCAACGAATAGCGAACGAATTGTTGCCGGATGCCCCCGAAGAAGAACAGGAAGAAGAGGAAGAAGAGGAGGAAGAAAAAAATGATATATAAATTTCAAAATACCTTTTGCTCGCAATGCGGCGAAGAATTTGGCCCCGGAGATCATGGGTTCAGTAGTTGCAAAAGTCATCGGGAGCGTGGAATGAAAATAGAAGCGCATCGCAGGATTACCGAGGCATTAGCAAAGGCAAAAAACGCAATGCTTGAGGCAACGCGTATTGCCGAAGAGCAGCAAATGTTGAGTGTAGTTTGGAAGAAGCTAGACACGATGACCGGAAAGATCGAGTCTTTGCAAGCAACAATCTGGGGGACGAAATGAACGAAAACACGGTCGAGGACATAGAGATACTGAAGTGCGAGCGGTCAAACCTGATTGAAGCATTGCAAGGATTAATCAATTTAATCGATATAAAGTCGCCGTGTTTGAGGGAAATGTCAGGTTACGCTCACGCAAAAAACTCGCTGGAAAAAATATCGTGAGTTTTATTGACAATGTGAATCCACATCCAGCAACCATGCGTGCTTATAAAACGGCTAAAGAAATCTCTGAAAAAGTTCATTTATCAGAGGACAGACTACTGCAACTAGCGGATTCTGGCGTGATTCCACATTATCGAGTCGATGGGCAACCTTTCTTCGTCATGACTTCGGTTAAGCAATGGATCGAGGAAAATCTAGTGCAGACGATCAATGGTTATTCTCTGCCTCTCGACATCCGCCCAATATTCATAACTGAAAGAGCGAGAGATGTACCGCCGCAATTACAGGCTATGGGAAGGCTAATAGATATTCCAGCGGTTTTTTACCCAACTGGAGTGTATTTCCTGTGTCTGAAAGATGAAATCGTTTATATCGGCCAAGCCGTTTCTCCAGCATCAAGAATTTCTCAACATCATGATACCGGGAAAGTATTTGATCGGGCTTTTTTAATTCCAGTTCCTAGAGATGAACTTAATCAAGTTGAGGGCGCTTTTATTCGTTTGTTCAAACCACCGTTAAATGGCGGCAAGAATAGACTTAAATCCCCTGCTCTTCTCGGAGCGATGGGCAATCCATTTTTGGATAAAACTGTGCTGGAAACATACCAGTTGTCACGTGACAAGTCATGATGGAATGCTTAGGCTGCAACATGATCGAAACCTCTCCAGTAACCTTGAGAGATGGCAGGATAGTCTGCTCAAGCTGCGAGGCATGGAGACTGGAGTGCGAGGCGAGGCATGTGCTGACAAAGCCAGACGCAGAAAAGCGTAAGTATCTGGATGGAGTCATGGTAAAGCGCGGCGAGAAAGCTAAGACGTATCTACGCGAAGAAATGATAGCTTTATACAAAAGAGCGTAGATAGAATCTCAAAGGTGCAATATTTCACACCCCCCTGTGGAGTCGTTGATTTATAAGGGAAATTAGGAAATTTGCAAAAATCGCCGCCAAAAAACAAAAGAATAACACAGAGAAAAAACTATAGCCTTATAAATGAGTTAGACTCTGTCAATACGCGCTGAGATATGCGCTGACAGAGGATGACATGAACCCGGCAGATAAGGTTGAGCGGTGGCCGATTGAAAAATTGGTGCCATACGCTCGCAACGCAAGAACTCACGCAGACGAGCAAGTCAGTCAAATCGCGGCGAGCATAAAAGAGTGGGGATGGACGACACCCGTCTTAGTTGACGAGACAGGCGGCATCATTGCCGGGCACGGTCGCACGTTGGCCGCACAGCGCCTCAAGATGACCGAGGTGCCAGTTATGGTGGCAAAGGGATGGAGCGACGCTAAGAAGCGAGCCTACGTCATTGCAGATAATAAATTAGCACTCAACGCAGGTTGGGACAACGAAATGCTCGCGCTCGAGTTGGGCGAATTGCAAGGCATGGACTTCGACCTAGACTTGACGGGATTCTCGGCGGAGGAAATCGCGGCCCTAATTCCGTTGGAGATACCGCCCGGACTCACGGATGAAGACGAAGCACCAGAGGTTAAGGACAACCCAACGACCGTATTGGGCGACGTGTGGATTATGGGTAAGCACAGGCTCTTATGCGGAGACTCAACGAGCGTAGATGATCTGTCGAAGCTTTGCCAAGACCAACTGGTGGACATGTGGCTCACCGATCCTCCGTACAACGTTGAATACACCGGCAAGACGAAGGACGCTCTTAAGATTAAGAACGACTCAATGGGCGACGACGACTTCCGGCAATTTCTGCGGGACGCGTTTGTTGCTGCTGACTCCGCAATGAAGGCTGGTGCGGTCTTCTACATCTGGCATGCAGATTCGGAGGGTTATAACTTCCGAGGGGCTTGCCATGATGCGGGCTGGCAGGTTCGACAGTGCCTGATTTGGAAAAAGCAGACGTTGGTTATGGGGCGACAAGATTATCACTGGAAGCACGAGCCGTGTCTGTACGGGTGGAAAGAAGGCGCAGGCCACCTTTGGGCGACTGACCGCAAGCAAACCACGATCTTGGAGTTTGACCGTCCATCAAGAAGTGGAGAGCATCCCACCATGAAGCCGGTCGCGCTCTTTGAATACCTGTTGCTTAACAACACTAAGGGTGGGGATATTGTGCTGGATAGCTTCGGCGGAAGCGGAACGACAATCATTGCAGCAGAGAAGAATGGGCGGTATGGTTACCTGATGGAACTCGACCCCAAGTACTGCGATGTGATAATTCGCCGCTGGCAGAACTATACTGGCAAGGTCGCAACACACGCAGAAACTGGTAAACCTTTTGCGGAGGTTACAGCATGAAAAGCAAGAAGCAAGCCACTGAAGAAAAACCAATACAAATAAAAGGGAAGAAGGGCGGCGCACGCTATCCGAACGGCGGTGGAGAGCAACCGGGCGCTGGAAGGCCAGCATTTGAACCCACTGATGCAGAGCGAAAACAGGTGGAAGCGCTGTCTGGCTACGGCGTGCCGATAGAGCAGATTGGCTACCTTGTGCGCGATGGCATACACGTCGATACTCTCAGGGCGCACTTTAGGCAAGAGTTGAACTCTGGTAAGTCAAAGGCCAACGCTCAGGTTGGCAAAACACTGTTTAGTAAGGCGATGGCTGGCGACACAACTGCGGCTATCTGGTGGAGCAAGTCTCAAATGCGCTGGACGGAAGTGCAAAAGGTCGAATTGTCCGGCGATCCTAAAAACCCGCTGAAGATTGAAATCCAGCGTGAGGCTGATGTTTATCTTGCCGCAATATTGAAAAACACGGAGCTACATAAGCAAGTCGAGGCAGATGAGTGACATTGCCGAGATCGTCGCTGATCAGGAGGTACAGAAGCATTTAGCTCTGGCCAGCCCTGAATATCGTCTGGCTTGGGCTTGGAGGATGAGTTGGCTTAAGAAACAGCACACGCATCAGGTGCTTCCTCCGAGCAATTGGTGGTCGATATGGTTAATGCTTGCCGGGCGGGGCGCTGGAAAAACCCGCTCAGCAGCGGAGCAGATTGCTTGGTGGGCATACGAGGAACCTAATACTCGCTGGCTGGTTGCCGCACCGACTAGCGCCGACGTCAGATCAACGTGCTTTGAAGGGGACTCCGGCTTAATGAATATCATTCCGCGAGGTCTCGTTGCCGAATATAACAAAACGACTCATGAGTTGTATCTGATCAACGGCTCGTTGATTAAAGGGATTCCGGCGAGTGAGCCGGAGAGGTTTAGGGGGCCACAATTCCACGGCGGATGGCTCGACGAACTCGCGGCTTGGGAATACCTGCAAGAAAGCTGGGACATGATCCAGTTTGGCATTCGACTGGGTAGCAGGACAAGGCTGATCTGTTCTACAACCCCGAAGCCGAAGGAAACCATTCTCAATCTAATCGCCCGCGAAGGCGACGACGTAGTAATCACAAGAGCCTCGACGTACGCAAACGCAAACAACCTAGCGCCATCGTTCAAGAAGCAGATACTTTCGTATGAGGGTACGAACCTTGGCAGGCAGGAAATCCACGCGGAGATCATTGACCCTGAAGATTCCGGGATAGTGAAACGTGCGTGGTTCAAGTTGTGGCCTGCTGAAAAGCCGCTACCGAAGTTTGAATACATCCTACAATCCTACGACTGCGCGACCAGCGACAAGACTCTCAACGATCCTACAGCATGTATAACGTGGGGCGTGTTCAAGCCGCTGGATGGCCCGATGGCTGCGATGATTGTAGACTGCTGGCAGGATCACCTCCAATACCCTGACCTCCGTCCCAAGGTGGTTGAAGAATACAAGAACGTATACGGGACGGATGAAGGAAAGATAATCGGCGGGAAGAAGGTTGACCTGATACTGATCGAGGACAAGTCAGCCGGTATCTCGCTGATACAAGACTTGCAGCGTGCTTACCTTCCCGTCCAAGCCTACAACCCCGGACGAGCCGACAAGACGCAACGCTTGAGCATCATTGCTCCTATAATCAAGTCAGGCAGGGTGTGGGTGCCGGAGAGCAGTAACCGCAGGGGATACGTGAGAGACTGGGCGGAAGGCTGCATCAGTCAAATATGCGCCTTCCCTGATACGGTGCGAGACGACTTCTGTGACGCCGCTTCGCAGGGCTTGCGCTATCTTAGAGACGGAGGATGGTTAGACATCGACCCCTTGCCGCAGTATGATGATGATGACTATTTAGATGAGCCGCGCCAGTCGCGGGGGAACCCTTATGCCCAATAAAATCTCGCAAGACGCAATGAACTTGTCTGTCATGAATCAGAAGGTGCAGCGCAAGATGGGTGGCGGTGGCGCTAAGTCGAAGAACGCACCGAAATTCACCGAGGCTTTCACTCAGGGGCTTGGCCCTATGCTCTACGGAGCAGCAAGGGGAACAGCCGCAGGATTGGCGGGGATAGGCGGTGACATAGAAGAACTCGCTCGCTTGGGGATTAACTACGCTGGCGATAAATTGCAAAGCCGCTTTCCTAACATGCTGGACAAGAGGGATGTAGTGGGTGCCAAGGCTACTCTCCCGACATCTGAAGTGGTGTTGAGCAAGATACCCTCACTCAAGGACTTTGGTGCTGGCCCAGAAGCCCGCCACAGCGAAGATATTGCCGCGAAGCTAGGCATGTATGGGCTATCGAACATAGCCTCACCCAAGGCTGGTAAAGCGGTTGTGCAGGGCGTTAATGCTACGGGTAAGGCTCTGGCTCCAAAGGCCGGTCAAATGCTTGAGAACTACATGATGCGAAGCGGTATGGCTCTGCCGATGGATGTGTGGCATGGAAGCCCGCACCGTTTCCCGCCGACTGCCAAGAATCCGCTGGGCGAGTTCGATGCCAGTAAGATAGGGACTGGTGAGGGGGCGCAGGCTTACGGGCATGGGCATTACTTGGCTGAGGCAAAGGATGTTGGCGTTGAGTATGCCAAGAATCTTGCAAATCGAGACATTGCAAATCAAGGTAGATTGAATGCGCACGCCAATGCGCAACGCTTGGCGGCGGTTGCGGGTGATGCCAAATATGCAGCGGATGACATTCGGTTCGTTCTTGGAAACGACCCAAACCATGCTCAAAAGCAACTGCTGACTGACACGCTAGGATTTTTGGAGTCGGGGGCTTATGCAAAGCCACTAGCTAACCCCGGCTCCCTCTACAAAGTTGACCTCCCCGACGAGCAGATAGCAAAGATGCTGGATTGGGATAAGCCGCTAGGTGGGCAACACCCCGATGTGCAAGCTGCTTTGGCAAAAATAGACAAAGATACTTACCATCCTCAAGGCGGGGATTATGGGGCTGATGAACAAGGGCAAATGATTTATATGCGGTTGGCGAATAGCCCATTAGCAAAAACATATGCTGATGCGTCGGAATTACTCAGAAGCGCAGGCATCCCCGGCATCCGCTACCTAGACCAAGGCTCTAGGGGCGCATCAGGAACGGGGAAATGGCGCATCACATATAAAGATGGAAAATCTGATTTGTATGACTTTAAGCCTAATGATGATGTGTTAAAAACAATGGGCGCTACAGCAAAATCTGAAGGCACAAGCAACTTCGTAGTATTCCCCGGCAATGAGGAGATGCTTAAAATCCTTAGTCGAGAGAAGGATGGCGGACTGGTGCATGGGAAAAAGAATGGTGGAGAAGCTAAGAAACCATTTTCCAATGACTTTGAAAGACGACAACAGATGGCAGGTTCTGTCATGCCATCTCAAAGAGAGATGGAGGAAGCGTTAAGTCCCGCCACTGTAAATTTCTTGCTAAAGCGTGCTGCTGATCGTAGACAAAGAAAGGCAATGCAAGAGGAGCCGGAGCGCCCGGAGATGCTACCGGAAGCAGAAGTCTGGCCGTACGACCCGACATTCAGGCAGCAGGGTTCGGCAAAGATTCAGCAAGGATTAAAATCAATTGGCTTTCCAATTCCGCGTGCTAGAAGTATTGCTGAGAACATTATGGGTGATGGCGGGACGGGCGTTTTAGACTTCCTGCCCGTTGTCGGGACGCCGATGTTGGCGCAAGAAACAAAAAGAAATGTTGAACGGGCACGCGATAAAGGTGACCAGACTGGGGTAGTAACAGAGCTTGGATTGGGCGCTCTTAACACAGCAGCGAGTTTATTGGGAACTAAAGCATTAGCGAAAGCCCTAGCAAGCCGTATAAAACCACGTACGACTCAAATATATTCGCAAGCAGAATACGACCGTATTCTTCGGGAAGGTGCGCCTAAGCAATTGTCTGCACCTCCGGCACCACCGAAACTACTTAATGGCCCTAAAGAACAGCGGCTGCTTAATGCTCCTGCGCGTGAGAAGACTGTGTTTGAGATGCAGCAAGAACTTGCTCAGAAGAATGCCATGTTGCCCAAAAGACAATACGGGCTAGAGTTGCCTGCTGGTAATACTGCGGCACAGAGGCTTGAGGCGATGGGGTTTACTGAGCCGGGTTATCATGCGACAGGATCGGATATTTTAAAAGTAGACCCATCATATGGCGGTAAAAACGATTATGGAACGATAGGGCAAGGGTTTTATATTGATCCAAGTAAAAATGCCTCATACGCTAATTTGGTGGCAAAAATAAATGCTGAAAATTCACCACAACTAATTATGCCTTTGAGGTACAACCCAAATAATTTGTACGATATTACCGATATGGTAATGCTAAGAGATGCGGCATCAAGTAAGTTGGCGACAAAGAACTTAAAAAAAGCAGGATATTCTGGAACCATATCAAACGTTGGTGGTAAGCCAAATGAAATTGCAATGTTTGACCCTGACGACATCCGCTCCCGCTTCGCCGCCTTCGATCCGTGGCGCAGGAATGCCGCTATAGCCGCTGCAACTGGATCGGTAGCTCCTGACCTACTGGCTGAGGAATACGCCAATGGCGGTGAAGTAACCTCTGACGACCTGATACTTATTGAGAGGAAACGGTAATGGCTAGTCCGCTTGATACAGTATTTAGACCGCTAGTGAGACCGCTAGTGCGTGGCTTTGGAGAGGCTGCTTCTAAAGCCAAGCCTTTCTATTCAGGCGTAGATCAAGCTATATCCGCCATCACTCAGAATAAAGGAACTGGTCAGCAGATGCTTGCTGAGATACTTAAGACCAAGGGTGCTGCTAAGGAACTGAAGGATCGGCCTGTTGTGCGGGCTGCTTTGAACCAGCCTAAGATAACGAAGGAGCAGCTACAGAAGATTGCTACTGACAATCCTGCTCCTCAGTTTACAGAAAAGACTCGCGGTGAGAGTGCGTTTGAAGTTGAAGTTGATAGGCGTGTGGCGGAGATGAAAAGATTCCGCGTCAATGAAATCATGGATGAAATGAATCCTGATAGTCTTCCGCAAAGCGCAGCACAAAGGCAGGCTGCTAGACAAAGCGCCGAGATCGTGGTGCAAAATGAAGAGAAGCAGATAAGGCAAAATGTTGTAGACGTATTGGACGATGAGGGCAACTTCGATACTAAATTTGAGCGGTGGACTATCCCCGGTGGGACTAACCACAGGGAGATTCTGTTTCAGTTGCCGGTGTCAAAAGATAAAACAAAGAATTTTGAAGACCCTCATTATAGCGAACCAAACATCTTAGCTCATGCGCGGGTGTCTGATCGTTTTGAGCCTAATGGCGATAAGGCGCTTCACGTTGAGGAGGTACAGTCAGCTTGGCATCAGGAAGCGCGTGATACTAGGAAGAAGGAGATCAAGCGGCTTATCGATAGCGGCGTGAGTAAAGCAGAAGCGAATAAACAGGTGCCTGTTGAGTATGGGTACGCAAAGCCTGAAGAAAGGCAATACATAGAAGACAAATTTGTTAGAGGTGAAGAATTAACGCCGTCAGAAGGTCAATTGAGGTTTAATTATTTGGCAGGCAATATGTCGCCCGACTCGCCATTCAAAGAGAACTGGCACGAACTGGTGATGAAGCGTCTTTTAGATGATGCGGTGAAGAATGGCTATAAAAAGGTTTATATAACGCCGGGTGCGGAGCAGGCAAAGCGGTATAACTTGGCTAAGTATATAAGTAAGATTGAATACGAACCGACGGAGCGAGCAGGAAGATATGAAATAGTTGCTTACGGGAAGAAAGGTGAAGTTGTATACCATGAAGACATGGTTAATCTTCGCCGGATAGAAGAACTTGTTGGCAAGGATATGGCGCGTAAGATTGAAAACGATGAGGGTACTCTTTCTAGCCCGAATAGCGGGTATAGAGATTGGCGTGAGTTTTCTGGACTTGAACTTAAGAGTGGCGGCGAAGGTATGCTTGGCTTCTACGACAAGATGGTTCCTTCGTTCGTCAACGAATATGGCGCACCTTATAACATGAGGATGAACCTGCATGACACGCAGGTAGGCGGGAATAAATACACCGTCTTTGAAGACAGCAATCCTTCTCCCTTCAGCGTGGTTCGTGAAGGCGGTTCCGCGATAGCTAGTCGTCATAATACAAGGGAAGAAGCTGAAGCTGCTGTTGCTGAGTTGTCTACGCAGCCGTTGCATTCAATCACCATCACGCCTGAGTTTGAGAAGCACGTACAGGAGAAAGGACAGAGGCTGTATCAAGCAATCCCTGCTGGTATAGGGATAGGCGCAGAAGCATTGACTGAGGAAGAGCCTGCTCCTATGAAGAAGGGTGGGCCTGTAAGCCTCGATGCTATGCGTCTAGCTGTGATGAACAAGAAGGTTCAGCATAAGCTAGATGGCGGGGCATTGAAGTCTGGTCTGAGCCGCATACGCAAGAACATGAATCCAGTAAGGGGCAACACCATCATTAAAGAAGGTGGTGGTAATTGGTTGGCGGGTGGTGTTGAGAGAGATTTGAGGCCGCTGTTGAGTCCTCAAGTTGTTGGCGAAACTCCTGCACAAAGAATTCCAAAACATGAAGCGCTGTTAAAAGACAAATCATTAAATAAAGATCAAATTGATAGAGTGCGCTATCAATTGGAAGTAACTAAGCGTGATGCTGCGCTCGATAGTTTGATAGAGAGGCAGCTTACCAAATACGTCAAGAACCAGATGGGGACTATGGAAGACCCTATCAGACTTGCTGCTGATGCATGGCCTGCACAGAAGGCTACGTTATTGGCGGCGAAACAGATTCAGATAGACAAAGCTACTGCCGATATGGAGAAGGCGCGTCAGTCTCGCGGGTTTACTCCTGAGATGATGACTCGCTCACAAGCACGTATTCGTGAGTTGGAGAAAGAGCGGGAGTTGATTGACCTCAGAGAGGGGATGCATTTTACGCCGGGGCGAGGTAGATTGATTTCAGCATCCGAACTTAAGCAAAAGAGGATCAATGAGGGAATGCCAGCAGAGGGTGTGGGGCAAACTGAAAATGCAAAGAATTGGGAAAAATATGTTGACGCAAATATTGATATATCTATGGCGGGCGACGTGGGGCGGGGCCGCACTGAATTAGTACAAAATCCGTGGTTACAGAAAGTAGACCCTGAGTCGCGGGTGTATGCGCCGGGTGGTTTCGATAGGGGGGTGGGTTTTGAGCACATGATTGACGAAATGCATAATGCCGTTGATCCTGAGTCTGGCTTACCGAAAGCGTTGCTTATTGACGCAAAGAACTTATCGAAGTGGACAATACCGCAGGCTGCTGAACACGTTGATAAGATTAACGCATGGCGAGCAGCGCAGAAGGCAGAAGCTGACCTTGTCATAGCTAATAACGCTGCGACAGTCCTTTATAAAGACTACCCAGAGAAGGGTATGAAGTGGGTAGAGCTGAAGAAGCCCAAGTTTGAATCATTGCCAGAGGGCTACACAGTCCGGCCTATGGACAGGCTTAGTCATCATCGCGATGATTGGTTTGCCGTCTACGGGCCTGATGGTCGCACCACTGGTGGTCTTGGTCGTACTCAGAAAGAAGCCATCGACAATCACGATTTTGGTATTGAAGCACTCCAAAACGCCTTGAAATACGAAGGCGAACTGATGCAGCACTGCGTTGGTGGTTATTGCCCTGACGTTACATCTGGAAGGAGCCGTATCTTTTCATTACGTGATGCCAAGGGTAAGCCTCATGCGACTATTGAGACTAACCCCGGCGGTAAAGTTGAAGACCCGTTGTTTGATGCTGGTGTTGATTTTGAAGGGCAAGCTCATGACTATGTTCGAAGAGCTAATCCTAGACTAGACACAGAGACAGATGAGTACATGGAAGCTGTGCATGAAAGAGCAAATGATCTTGCTGCGGCTTGGAATGATAAGCAACTAGCGCCTGAAGTTGCGCATCCTCGCATCCGCCAAATCAAAGGTATGAACGACCGCATTCCGAAAGAGGAATACCTGCCTTACGTTCAGGACTTTGTAAGGTCAGGCAAGTGGAGTGAGGTTGGGGATTTGCATCATACGGGGTTGTTTGCAATAGACCCAGCCAGCGACGTTGCTTTGTATTTAAAGAATGCAGGGAAGCCAGTCCCAAAATATGCAACCGGCGAAGAACTCAATGAAATCAGCAGCGCTATGGCTAACCCAAAGTGGGTGCCGCCAGAAGATGGCATGAAGCGCGGTGGTGTTGTTCGCATGCAAGGTGGCGGGATTCGACTTCTGGCTAAGGCGCTAAGGCCAAAAAATGTTGTTCCTCGCGCTGTCCCTAGCACTGCTGCAATGATCGCTGAAATGACGGCTAAGAATGTGCACCCAATTCTCGATCGCTTACAAAATACCGTGTCTCCTAAGATTGCGTATGCGTCATCAACGTCAAAAGAAACAGGACAGCCGCTTGTTCAGCATCTTACCAATAAAGAGCGAGATAAGATTGCTGGTGCATCATTAATTCTTCGACGTTCACAGCTAAACGATATATTTGGGCCTAAGGGCCGATTACTAAACGTGCATGAAAGTGGCAAGACAACTGCGGATGCAGGCGCTAAAGATTCTATTGCCATACGTTCGGAGTGGGAGCCTCAGTTTCTTGGAGGAACAGACATAAACTATGGGTACTTAACGTCTAATCCGTTAAGCACAACAAAGTTGCCAATTGGAAGTAGAACACCTAAAAAAAAGGGTGATGCGTATCTTTCGCCAGCCGATGATATTATTCACTACGGTCAATACGGTCTTGAGCTTGGCCCCGAAGCTAGAAGTAGATCGACATTTACGCTAGGTGATTCACTTGATGGAGGCCGAGGAAACTATGCAACGGCGGATAGCATTATTAATCCGCATGGGCCGTCCCTAGACATTGCGCAGCCGGGTTCAATATTGCACAGTCTTGCTAAAAAATACTGGGATACGTATTCGCCAATTACTGAGAAAATGCGTAGTAATAAAGGATACATTGACCACTATGCCGCTGCAGAACAAATGAAAGAGCTTGGGTTTGCCGGGAACTTCAATGAGTATTTAGTGCAAGAAGGTCTTGGACAAGTTGGTGCTAGGTTTCCTAGGCTGTCTCCTAGGCCGATCAATGACCCAAAAGCTACACCGTTAATGAATACTGAGAGATTCAGACTTGGTGCTCTTGATCGTCAACTTGATCGATCAAAGCCTTCGATGGGCGCTGACTACATAGAAGGTCAGGTTCACGGAGGGGTTCAACCGCAAGACGTCGTGCGATTGTATGACTTTAACTATGAGCCTAGCCTTGCTGTTGAAAAAAGAGCCAAGAAGTTCGGCATTGAATATGTGCCTATGCCAAGTGATACAATTTATAGCCTTGTTCAAAAAGAACAGCCTAGGACAAAACGCGAACTTGCTGAATTGCTAGGTGTAGAAAGGTTCCCTGAAGCTAAGTATTATCTTCCTTCAGACAGGGCACAAACACCGTGGGCTGAACAAATTGCCAATGAGCCTGCTCCTAAATTCGGGAAGAGTTTTAAAGGCGGTGGCACTGTATCTGATGACGCTATGCGCCTAGCAGTAATGAATAAACAACTAAGGAAACATCATGGCTGAGATGCCTATTCCGCAGGAGTTCGACCGCAACATTGACGGTATTACGATGAATGCTGATGGCGGCGCTGAGGTTGAGTTGGATGAGACTCCGCCTGATGTAGAGGAAATGGAGGACGGTTCGGCTGTAGTCACTATGGATGACTACAAGGGGCCGGAGGAAGACCCTGACTTCTACGAGAACATGGCTGAGACGTATGACCTACGGGAACTCAGCACGCTTGCTTCGCGTTATCTTGACCTGATCGACAAGGACAAAGACGCACGCTCTGAGCGTGACAAGCAGTACGAGGAAGGCATCAAGCGGACAGGGATGGGCAACGACGCCCCCGGTGGCGCTACCTTCATGGGTGCCAGCAAGGTTGTACACCCTGCTATGACTGAAGCGTGTATTGACTTTGCGGCTAGGGCGATTAAGGAATTATTCCCACCCGATGGCCCCGCAAGGACGAACATTCTTGGTGATGTGACCGAGGAAAAGACCGAGATTGCAGAGCGCAAGCGTGATTACCTGAACTGGCAGTTGACGGAGCAGATCGAGGAATTCCGTGACGAGCAGGAGCAGATGCTTACGCAGTTACCTTTGGGCGGATCGCAGTTCTTAAAGCTGTATTGGGACGACAAGAAGAAACGTCCGTGTGCAGAGTTCCTTCCTATAGATAACGTGTTCCTGCCGTTCTCTGCTGTCAGCTTCTACACAGCACAACGGGTAACGGAAGTGCAGGACATCTCTACTTGGGAATTCACCAATCGAGTAGACCGCGGATTGTATCGGGACATTGACTTAATCCGTTCCGCGCTGGAGCCTGAAGTCAGTGCGACTGAAAAGGCCAACCAGAAAGTTGAAGGCAAGAAGTATCAGGACAACGATGATGGTCTGCGTAGAGTTTTCCACATCTATACGTGGCTGGAACTGGAAGACGACACGCATTCCAAGGGTGAGAGTGCGCCGTATATCCTGATGATCGACAAGAACGACATGGAAGTGATCGGCCTCTACCGTAACTGGGAAGAGGGTGACGACACTTTGACTAAGCTAGACTGGATTATTGAGTTCAAGTTCATACCTTGGAGAGGCGCTTATGCAATTGGTCTTGCTCAACTCATTGGCGGGCTGTCTGCGGCTCTTACTGGCTCTCTGCGTGCTTTGCTGGATTCTGCCCATATCAATAATGCAGCGACTATGCTCAAGCTCAAGGGGGCCAAGATCAGCGGGCAGTCAACGCAGGT
>Ga0222712_10004098_pt1 | contig 15440 bp, 14 predicted proteins | sample C33_657DmetaG_FD_165043 | JGI IMG/M metagenome (GOLD analysis project Ga0222712, IMG submission 165043) | Estuarine water microbial communities from San Francisco Bay, California, United States - C33_657D | ecosystem: Environmental > Aquatic > Marine > Unclassified | place: USA: California... | reverse complement strand
GTCTTTGCTGCCTTTGTTATTAGCGGTGTGACATCAATCAAGATGATGGGATTTGGCGTTGCATTCGCAATACTTCTTGATGCTACTTTGATTCGCGCATTTCTAGTGCCAGCTCTGATGAGACTCTTTGGTGACTGGAATTGGTGGGCTCCACGCTCACTTAAGCGCTTCCAAATTAATCACTAAAGGATTCTGCGCAGGTAGAATTCCCAAGTGGATTTAATCGCAACCCTGCAATGCGCTGATCAAAGAGGCATCGTTCATGCGATGACAAGCTCTGTCTTAGCCTGCCAAGGCAACATCATTGAAAATCAGCAGTTCACAGATCCAGTGACTAATAGCTTTGTTATGCGCACTCGCTTTGAAACTAGCTCCTCACTTGATACTGCTCGAGAGGTCTTATTTGAAGGGCTCTCAAAATTCAATCCTGAGTTAACTATCAGAGATAACGCCTCACCCAAGCGGGCCTTAGTAATGGTTACTAAAGAGAGCCATTGCCTACGAGATCTGCTCTACCTACTAGAACTTGGCGAATTGCCGATTCAAATCCCTTTAGTTGTAGGAAATCATGAAGAGCTAAAGAGCCTAGTCGAATCTCATGGCATAAAATTTAAATATCTTCCAATATCTATTGAAAATAAGGAAAGCTCTGAGACTCAACTTCTCTCACTTATTGACTCTGAGAAAATTGATTTTCTCGTTTTAGCTCGCTACATGCAGATACTCTCCCCAGATTTCTGCGACAAACTCTCGAATCGAATTATTAATATTCATCACTCCTTTCTTCCAGGATTTAAAGGGGCTAGGCCTTATCACCAAGCACATGCAAAAGGTGTAAAGATTATTGGAGCTACTGCTCACTTTGTCACTAAAGATTTAGATGAGGGTCCAATTATTGAGCAAGATGTAGCTCATGTTTCTCATGCATCAACCCCTGAAGAGTTGATTGCTATTGGCCGCGATATTGAACGTCGTGTTTTAGCAAGAGCTGTAAAACTTTATGCTGAAGATAGAATATTTATCGTTGGAAATAGAACAGTAATATTTAATTAAGTGTGTCATTGGCCGGAGTTGAACCGGTGAGTAACTGATTAAGATTTTTACGATTATTTTGATAGTAGTCGTGCTGTAATAATTTAAAGGAATTAATTGAACAGGGCACCACTTTTGTGGTGCCCTGACCCCTCTGTTATTTTCTTACTTAACCTCGAGATGATGGAGAAGCCTTTGGAGATGGCTTGGCAGGCTTTGGAGTCAAAGTAGGCTTAACTGGCTTAGCGCCTGGATTTGGTAAAGCTTCAAGAGCAACTTTTCGTTCTGTAATTAATTTTTCTAACGAATCTTTGCTAGCCCTGGCAATAACTTTCTTGGCTTCGGCCGTTGCTGCAGCTTCAACTGCTGCCTTTGTGGATGCCCTTAGGGCATCTGCATCAGACTTAAACTTAGTTGCGATTGCTTTTCGTGCCTCTTCATTAGCTTTCTTGATTTCAAGATACTTCTTGAGCGCAGCCTGATAAGCATCCATCTTGGCTTGATTCTCAGCCTTCCAAGCTGTGATGGCTGTCTTATTACCACCATTTCCTTCTGCGAAAGTAGCTGTGCTGGATCCGAAAATCACCCCAAGAGAAATAAGGGCAATAAGAGTAATTCTTCTCAATTTAATTCCTTTCCATTTATTGGTCGAACGTGAGAATGTTTGCTTAAATCTTTGTGAGAATCTTGTGAAAAAGGCATTGAATTCTTTCGAATCCCGCTATCAAATAAAATTCTAGCCTCTTTCTTTCACCCTATGGCATTAATCTACCCTCATGGCAAGTAATACTCGGATTTTAGTGGTGGAGGACGAGCAATCAATTCGTGACCTAATTCGTGATTCACTCTCTTTAATTGAAGTTGATACTGATGAAGCAGGAGATGGTTTAGAAGCACTAAATAAGTTGAGACGTCAAAGTTTTGATTTGATGATTCTAGATGTGAACCTACCTAAGATCGATGGCTTTGCCCTACTATCAAAAATTCGTGAAGAGGGTTCAGGAATTCCAGTACTTGTACTCAGCGCGCGTTCACAAAGAGATGAGATAACACAAGGATTGAAAATTGGCGCGGATGACTACTTAATCAAACCATTTGGAATTGAAGAGTTGATTCTTCGCGTAAAAGCTATTCTTAGAAGGACAAAACCAGCTTCAGCGGAGTCGAAAAAATTAATTTGTGGTCCAATAACAATGGACCAAGAAAGACACCTCGTCACCTTTAACAGTGAAAAAGTTGAACTTTCAGCAACAGAATTCTCACTACTTGAAGGATTATTAAATCGTTCTGGAAAAGTAGTAAAGAAGGAGTTACTTCTAGCCGAGGTTTGGGGAATAGATTTCCCATCAAACACGACTGTGGTTGAAACCTACATCTCATATCTGCGCCGTAAACTTCATCGAGATGGTTATCAAGGAATTAAGACAGTCCGAGGTGTCGGTTTCCAAATCCTAGGAGAGTAATGAATCTTCAAATCAGGCTAATACTCCTACTCTCATCTATCGTGACTCTGGTATCGGCCTCAATTGGAACTTTTGCGGTCTCTCAGTCATATCAACAACAATTAAGTCTCAATGACATCAAGATTGAAAATGTAATTCTGCAGTTAAAGCAATCTTCAGAAGATCCGCTAACTGTAGCCACTTTCATTGCAGATCAATCCGATTTTCCATTCTCATTGAGCCTCATTACAGAAGACCTCCAAGTGGTAGTAGTGATTGACAAATCTGGCGAAATTTCAGATTCAGTAGACTTAAATTTTCTTGAACGCGCATCTGATAAGCCCATTAATCTTGGAGAGAGTCGGGTTCGCTCCTTGAAGCTTTCAGGGGCTGAATACCTAGTTGTTGGCTACTCTTTATCAGAGCTAAGAGATCTGCGAGGGAAAAACCAACTTTATTTAGGAATCTTCACAATATTAGTTTTAATCGTAGCCATCTTATTCTCATACTTTTTCTTTAGAAGGGATGCGCAACTCAATCGCGCTGCCCGAGCACTAGATGAAAATCAAGAAAGAATGTTGGAATTTCTAGGCGATGCAGCTCATGAATTACGAACACCTCTCACAGTAATTCGAGGATATTTTGATTTAATTAAAGGCGGTAGGGGCGATAATGACAAGCGTCAAGATTATGAGAGGCATGTCGACCGCGAGATTGGCAGAATGCAAAAACTAATTAATGATCTTTTAGATGCAGCTGAATTAGAATCTAAAGAAATGAGCCTCGATTCACATTCTAATGTTTCAACCGCCTTAAACAATCAAGTTGCTCAACTAAAGGAACTCCAACCGCAGCGCAAAATAGACACCTCAATCGAAAATAATGTCGTGGCCGTTATTGAACAAGAAGATCTCGATAGATTGCTAGGAAATATTTTTTCTAATATTAAGCGCTATACCCCGGACAATTCCCCACTAGAGATTAATTGTCGTCACTCTGGAAAACTAGTAACTTTTGAGATTGCGGACTCGGGCCCAGGATTGCCCAAAAAGTTCTACGAGGATGGAGTAAGGGCATTTCGGCGTTTTGATAGTTCGCGTTCTCGCGATGCCGGAGGAAGCGGTCTTGGTATGTCAATTATTCAGAAAGTCGTAAAGCGATGGGGTGGAAGATTAGAACTCTCTCCAAGTAAGGCAGGCGGATTAAAGATTAGAGTAATTCTTAAGCTTTCCCAAGGCTAGGCTCCTAGTTAAATCTTTGAAGGAATCGTATATTTGTGAGCAACTTGCAAATTCTTTCGACCAGAGTCCTTCGATCTTGCAGCTAAGAAGTATTCGACGGTTGCAAGATTGGGAGTGACGCTAACCCGGACATGGCCCGAATTTGGCGCTTTCGTTCCGCTCTTGTAAGCCGCGTCATTGAAATAGGAGAAGGTGTCATCTGCAGGGTTCGGCATCGATTGGTAAATGATTCCATCGCGTTCTTGAGTGACAAATATGTGATCATGGCCCTGGAAGAATATTGAAACCTTATTTTTAACCATCAAGTCATGTATGGGCAGCTCCCAGTTGGGTCGCTCCTTTTCAAAGGAGGTTACACCTTTGGGATCCCTACCTCCCCATTCGTAATCGTAGGAAAGTTCAACAGCACCTCTTCCAGTTCCCATGACATGGTGTGCAAAAACAAACTTAAATTTTGCATTACTTTCTTCAAGTGTCTTTTTAAACCATGCATATTGCTCGTCGCCAATTCCAATTCCCCATAAATTTTTGGAGTTTCCTCCCCCACCTCCGGCACCTCCGGTATTTCCCCCTTGCGTACCGCTTGCAGAATTCTTTTTACCGCCTTTAGTGGCACCACTTGCATCATCTGCTACTAAAACCCCTGCTACATTGTCGACTGCATTCTTCGAGTGCCAGTAAGGATCAAGGGTTACAAATAAGGCATCTCCCCAAGTCCAAGCGTAATAATCGCGAGGCAAACCTACTCCAGGAATCTCTTTTGAGTTCCCTGAATAAAAATCATTAGGAGCTGGAAGAGGGTAATACTTCAATCTGGCGTTACCGGCTAATACTGCTGGATTGGTAGTCGTTCCATCAAGTAGGTAAGCAGCTGCCTGCTCATGGTTTCCATTAACAAGGAAGATCGGAACTGACGAACCAATGACACCTAGCCAGTCTCGATGAGTTCTGTAGATCTTTTCTACGTTCGCCTGATTTGCTTGTCCTTTAGAAATCAACGGATCAATGCTGAAATCATCGCCCATAAGAATATGAAAATCGGGTTGTTGCTCTGCAACATTTGCCATGGTGACGTAATAAAGGTCTGAGTTGAACATCTTTCCAGCGCGCTCGGGATGTGTATCGCCATGCACGGTAAAGGTAAATGGCGAGGCTACCTTCTTTGCAGTTGAGAATGAGAATTGCTTACTTGTCTGAAAAGTCTTAGCGGAACCAGCTGCATAACGAATTCGATAATAAACTTTGGAGCTAGCTTTCAAATTCTTAAGCTCTATGACTTTAGGTACGCCTGTCTCAAGAGCATCAATTGAGGTTTTTTCCGTATATTTTGACTTAGTATAACCATACTCCACATATGCTCTAACTTTTTCGGTTGCTAAGATATTCAATGCAATTGAATTTGAAGTAGGGCGTCCAAGGATGAAGTTTGCTATTGGTGCCGTTGCACCAATAGCTTTACCAATAGCAGAATTTGCAAAAGTTGAAACAACTACAGTGACCAGTAACGTTCTACGTGATAGTGGCTTCTGTGACCAGTAATGCAGGAGCGTTTTGGAATCATAAGTCATGCCGTCAGAGTAATCGGCAAATGTAAAATTCTAAGTTTAGAATCTTTGGAATATCATGTGAATCATGGGCTGATATATAAACACCGCATATTCACCTTAGCCCTAAAAGCTTTCAATCCACTCTTAGCAATCAACTCACATATTAATCAAATGCTCTTCACAATTTATTAGGTAATTCTTTGCTTAGAAGGTCCCGTGTAGGACTTCAGCCGATCTAAATTGAACTTGGAGATTATTTGACCACGGAAATTATCCCTGTCTTCTCAGGAGGGGTGGGCAGAAGCGGAACAACAATCGTTGGCAGAATTCTCAAGCAGCACTCTAACGTTTTTGCTGGGTCTCCATTTGAAGTTAAATTTATAACTGAAACTCATGGACTGATCGATCTTGTTTTTGGACTAAGAAAATTTCTTCCAACACAGATTTCTAGAAAAGGTTATCTCCTCTCGAAACTTAGTCAACATGATCCGATTCAATTGAGATTTGTAAAGTTTCGCAAACGTATCTATGAAGATTGGTGGATACGTACAAATAGATTAGGTAAACCAAGTGGTCTACATCGGGCTCTCGGTATTAGCCAAATGGAAGAATTATTAGATGAGCTTGGCTCGACTCTAAACACTCCAATGGAGGCGGCTCGAAAATTTGTCTTCGGATATGTGAGAAATCATTACAAATGGAACGGCGAAAATTACTGGATGGATACAACTCCAGCGAACATTATGTATGCAGACTTCATCCATAGAATTTTTCCGGAAGCAAAGTTTATTGAAATGCGACGAAATGCTCTAGACAATATCTCCTCTGTGTTAAAGGAGCCATGGGGTCCAAATAATCCCGATAGAGCCATTATCTGGTGGCGCGACCGAGTTTTCCTTGCTACTGAAGCAAAAAAATTGGTTGCAGAGAATCAACATTTGACACTTTTCCTAGAAAATCTTGTAAGGGAAAATCGTGAGAATTGCTATCGAAGGTTAATTTCTCATGTAGGACTCTCAGATGAATTAGAAATGCGGCGTTACTTTGAAACTGAAGTAACGGCCGAAAGAGCGCACTTTGGACGCTGGAGGAGAGATTTCAAAAATCCTGAAGAATTCCAGGCAAGATTTGAGTCGTTAATTTCTCAAGAATTAAGTCAACAGCAATATTTACTGCCATAAATATTTAAATAAATTAATTCGAACCTATGAAGGCTCGACTTTTTAGAGAGGTCAGATCTCAGAGGGGGCTATAGGGTAATAGCTTAACCAAGCCATCAAAATTTGATCATTACTAAATAGGTGTAACTAATCTCAGAATTTTCCCAGTTAGACTTTACAAAGTATGGCAAATTCTAAAAACTCTCTAAAGTTTAAGCCCCAATTTTCACAAAGATATGGACTTTTATTGTCTCTATCCGAGGCAAGGGCCTTTGATGTAAGAACATATGTCATGAAGGAGTATGAATGAGAAAAGGATTACTGGCGAGATCTGCAGTTGCAGCTCTTGCATTCTCACTTATGAGTGCCACCGGCGCCATAGCCCAAGATAAATCTGCAGGGAGAAATCCTGTAGACAAGGCAGAGAAGGTCAAGGCAATCACGGATGCAATCGGCATCGATTCTGAGTCACTCAAAACCAAGCGCCAGGCGGGTGAATCCCTTGCAACCATTGCTGGCAGCAAGGTTGATGCACTGCTTGCTGCCTTGCTGGCATTTGACTCAAAGAAAATCGATGCTGCAGTAGCTAGTGGAAAGATTACAACAATTCAGGCAACTGAGTTGAAGGCTAAACTAATCACTCGAGTTAATGAGGTGGCAAACCGCATTGGCAAGAAAGTTGAAACTGATAAGTCTCAACGAAGTGGCGGCAATTGAGGCTTTAGTTCACAGAGCGTCATATTTTCCCTTTCTACAAAAGTACCACTGGTAATCATGCCAGTGGTACTTTTTTTGAAAAGAGTCCAATTAATTGAAATTCAGTAGTCTATTTAATTCGAATATTTTTCTCGCAATTTATTTATTTTCTAAATCTTGGGAAATATATTGAATTACTAAAAAACATCTAATTATTATTGAGATTTCTTAACAAAATAATTAACGAATTTGTTTGTGTCCTTGGCCGGAGTTGAACCGGCGACCTACCGCTTAGGAGGCGGTTGCTCTATCCACTGAGCTACAAGGACTTATGTGTAAATAATTTCACACTCTATTCACAGATAATTACTTTCGTATTAAATGTGAAGTATCTAATGATAATTCAATATTTTTACGCGGTAAATTGCTTATTTCAATGCTTTCAGATAGCCTAACGCTCAATCTCGTTTGGAGTTGATTTCTAATCATGAAAGCCCTAGTAATAGGTGCCGGTGGCGTCGGAAGAGCGATAGCAAATATCGCTGTGCGAAGGCCCTTTATTACCTCGATGGTAATTGCAGACCGCACCCTCTCGCGCGCCGAAGAAGCCGTATATCGCGTTAAAGACCCACGCTTTTCTGCAGCTCAGGTAAATGCTGCTGAACTAGAAGACCTGCGCGAATTAATTCGTAAAGTCGATCCTGATGTGGTCATTAATGCTGTTGATCCACGATTTGTAATGCCAATTTTTCTTGCTTGCGAAATCGAAAACACTAATTACATCGATATGGCAATGTCTTTATCAAGGCCGCATCCTCACTACCCACACCGTGAAACAGGTGTGAAGTTGGGAGATGAGCAGTTTGCAAGAGATTGGAATTGGGAAGAACGAAAGATTTATGCCCTTGTTGGTATGGGCGTAGAACCTGGAATGAGCGATATCTTTGCTAAATATGCCAATGATGAACTCTTCTCCCGAATTGATTCAATAACAGTTCTCGATGGCTCAAACTTACGAGTTGAAGGCGCAGATTTTGCTCCCTCCTTCTCGATCTGGACCACTATTGAGGAGTGTTTAAATCCTCCGCTTGTTTGGGAAGATGGTCGTGGTTGGTTTACAACTGAGCCATTTAGCGAGATAGAGGTATTTGATTTCCCAGAAGGTATTGGACCAGTTGAGTGTGTGAACGTGGAACACGAAGAGGTAGTTCTGATTCCTCAAAAGATTGATGCCAAGAAAGTTAACTTTAAATATGGACTGGGAGCTGAGTTCATCCAGATCCTAAAGACCATAAATATGCTGGGAATGGATAAGAAAGAAAATGTAGATGTTCAGGGAGTATCAGTTTCACCAAGAGATCTTCTTGCAGCATCACTTCCAGATCCAGCAACTCTTGGATCAAGAATGAAAGGAAAGACTTGTGCTGGAACTTTAGTAAAAGGTTTGGACAAGTCAGGAAATCCAAAAGCTGTCTACATCTATAACGTAATTGATAATCAGTGGTCTATGAAGGAATATGGCGATCAAGCGGTAGTCTGGCAAACAGCTGTTAATCCAATAATTGCAATGGAGTTAATTGAAAAGGGAATTTGGAAACCAAGAGGGGTAAATGGCCCGGAATGGTTTGATGCCAAGCCTTTCCTTGATTTATTAGAGGAATATGGCACCTCTTGGCATATCAGAGAAGAAGATGCCAGTAATATCGTAAAGTAATGTCAAAACCGATAGCTTTAATAACTGGAGCCACAGCAGGCATTGGCGCATCCTTTGCAGAGCTACTAGCAAAAAAAGGTCACGATCTAGTAATTGTCGCTCGTGATTTAGAGCGATTAAATCAAAACGCTAGTCAGTGGCGAGAGAATCATGGAGTTGAAGTTGAAGTCTTAGTTGCTGACTTGAGTCGCGATGAAGATATTAGGCGAGTTGAGCTACGTCTACAGAATACCTCAAGGCCTATTGAAGTTTTAATTAATAACGCTGGCTTTGGAATAAAGAAAAGCTTTTTAGTAAGTGAAATTTCAGATGAGATTGCCCTGCTTGATGTTTTGGTAACTGCGCCAATGCGTTTAATGCATGCTGTATTGCCCACTATGAAGGCTAGAAATAGCGGAGTAATAATTAATGTTTCAAGTATTGCGGGCTGGATTGCTAGTGGAACCTATAGCGCAGCTAAGTCCTACCTAACAGTTCTAAGTGAATCCCTTCACACTGAACTCTCCAGTAGCAATGTAAAAGTACTAGCCCTTGCACCTGGTTACACCAGAACAGAATTTCACCAAAGAGGGAACATGAAAATGAATGGATTGCCCAATTGGCTCTGGCTCACCTCTGAAAAAGTTGCTCAAGACGCCTGGGACTCTGCCCAAGCTGGAAAAGCTATCTGCATTCCTGGAAGGCAGTATCAAGTAATTTCAAAGCTGGCTAGATACGCTCCTAGATCTTGGGTTAGAAAACTCGGAATGAACCTTGGCTCTCGCCGAGGGAGAAACAAGTAATTTTCCTAACTTCTCAGTAAATTCTCTAGAACTTTACGCATTTCCCTCACCAAAAAAACAGAGTTCCCCCTTTAAGATGGCGCCATATAGGTCACTCAACTTTTAAGGAGAATAATTGTGCGTAACTCACTCAAGCAATTTGGAAGAGGCGCAACCCTATTTGCTGCAACCTCCCTGCTAATGGCAACTACTGCGGTAATTCCGGCAGAGGCTGCTAACAAAGCTGGAGCAGCTTGCACAAAGGCAAATGCAAAGACCAAAATAGGTGGAGATGGGTATGTATGTACCAAGAATCCAATTGTGAAGAATGCAAAGTTAACTTGGGTGTGGGTAGGGTGCATTGATTCCAACAAACTTTATCTAGAATCAAGTGCTCGCTTAAAGAGCATCACAGAGACCGCTGCCCAAGCAGCAACGATGCTTGATACTGAGATTGCTGCCTTGAAGGCTGCAGCTCCGGCAGATGAAGCAGAAGCTAAAGTATTTGATCAAAAAGCTACAGATGCTAAAGCCAAACAAGCAGCTGCGCTATTAGAGGCAAAGGCCAATACAGATAATGCAACTAAAGTTGGAGCTACCACTACTGCTGGAAAGCAATACACAACTAATGCTGCCACTTGGACTAAGGCTGCTCGTAGCTATGAACTTGCTGCCAAGAACTTTGAGAGATCGGCTGCCAGCCTTCGCGACAAGATAGGCGAAGTTGCGAAAAAGGAGAAGCAGAAGGTAAATGTGCTTCAGACGGTTGAGAACACTAAGTCTGAGGTTAGTTCAACTCTTCAAAATAGAAAGCAAGCCTGCAAGCCTGGCCTATAAAGTTTTAGTTAGCCGACTATCACTTTAGTTGTAGTTACTTTAAGCGCAACATTCTGAAGTGGGCTTTCTGCAGGGCCCTTTGTGACAGCGCCAGTGATTGAAAAATTTGCTAGGTGATTGTCACATACCCACTTATTTCCATCTTTTCTCAAGGGATAGCCTTGATGGGTACAAGCAAGGTTTAAAGCCTTAAAAGCACTACTTCCTTTACCTGTTCTTACTAGCGCAATATCTATGCCTTGATTATTGGTGAATTGAACAACTCCGCCAACTTTTTTCAAGGCTGGATTCTTGGAGAGAGTTACCTCGACTTTTCCATTTGCTAGCACCTTTACACCACTTGCAGCAATAGCATTTTCAGGTATTAAACCAAGCGTAAGAACAGCAAGGCCACAAAGTACTGCCCGTCTTGATACATTTTTTTCGCTATCCATTCTCTCCCCTTCAATACCGTTAGATGATGAAAATCTATCTGCTTTTCCGCCTCCTTGCCATCGCAACTCTAATTGCCTACCTATTTCTCAGGAACAATTCAGATGCTAGGTGGGAATATGACCTGGTTCTATTTAATCTCGTTGCCCTACTTGCTGCACTCTCAATTGCTCTCTCTCCAATTCTCGATGATCCCTTGGGTAGAGCTGGAGTTATTGGCGCAATCATCTCTTGGAGCGCAGGGTCAATAGCCTCATCACTTGATTCTTTCTTTGAGATAAATACGCTACTAGATCTTGATTTGATAGCTCAAAGCTTCTACGCACTTTTTTACCCACTAGCGATTTTTGGTCTAACTAGAGCAATCCGATTCAAGACTCTTAGCAAATCTCTTGAGTTACTAGATACTTCAATTATCGCAATTGGATATACCACGATATTGACAGCACTTTTGGTCAGACCAGCTATGACAACTATTGATGGAAGTATCTTTGATGTATTCCTGGCAATTCTTTATCCGGTAGGAGACATTGTCATCTTGGTTTTAGTACTTCTCTTGGTTTTAAGGCAGTCAATGAGCTGGAGAAATGGCCTGATTCTTATCGGGGCAACAATATTTTTTCTATCTGACTTCTACTTTCTCTATCAATCCTATTTAGGCAAATATGAATTTGGATCCCTCACTGACGTTGGGTGGTTGATTAGCTTTATCCTTCTCTCCCAAGCTTTTTGGTTTGCAAATAATGAAGAGTTAGCAGCTAGAAGTTTCAATTCAGCAGTTGCCACAATCGCTCTTCTTGGAAGCTCTACCCTTCTTGCAATTGCAGTTCTGCAGCCTTCATACATTCCACGCTTTTTAATCCTGCCCGCTTTTGTAACTATCGCGCTCTCATTTCTACGTATGGGCGTTGCTATAAATGATGCTCGCAACATGAGTAATGAACAGATACTGGCACGAACCGATGAGCTAACTGGCCTTGCTAATCGGCGAAAGTTCATGGTGGATGGCCAAGAATTCCTTAAAGAGCCTGGCTCACTACTAATTCTTGATTTAGATGGATTCAAGACAGTCAATGACAGCCTAGGACATGGAATTGGCGATCAACTCCTCAAGCAAGTTGCTAACCGCTTTCAAAGAGTTATGCCCTCCGATGGCCTGCTAGCTCGCCTCGGCGGTGATGAGTTTGGCGCTCTAATTCCAGGAGGTGATGGCATTGAGGTTGCTAGGGCTCTTAAGGCAACTCTTACCTATCCATTCCACATTAACTCAAATGAAATCCACCTCGATGTTTCAATTGGTGAGGCAAGAAATGATCCAGGCTCAAGTGCTCTCGAGCAGCTCCTTCGAAGAGCCGATGAGGCGATGTATGAAGCAAAGCGATCAAAACTTGGCGTGGTTTCCTGGCATAACCAATTAGGCACATCTGGCTCTAGGTTGTAAATTTTGCCAAGTCAGAAACATCCAACCAATAAGCCCTAAAGGCTTAACTACAAGAGGTGAGATTCACAAGCCCCAAGCTAAGGAGGTTCCCTAATTGGCAGAGAAGTTCAAAAATAAAGTTCTAATCCTGGGAGCAGGATCAGTATCCCAATCAGTATTACCCCTTTTAATCGAGCATCTAGTTGATGCAAAGCAAATCACCATCATGGACCAGCGAGATAATCGCTCAAGAGTTAAAGGCGCACTAGATAAAGGCGCTACTTACATCCAAGACCAAATAACTAAAGATAATCTTGATAGCCAATTAAAAAAGTATTTAAGTACTGGAGACTTTCTCCTTGATTTAGCTTGGAACATTGATGCTAATACCATTCTTAATTGGTGCCATGACAATGGAGTTCTCTATTTAAACACCTCAGTTGAGGAGTGGGATCCTTATGCGGGAGGAGCAAATAAACATCCGCTAGAGCGAACTCTTTATTACCGCCATATGCGTATGCGTGAGATGAAATCAAAATGGAACAAAGTTGGAGCAACTGCCATTGTTGAACATGGCGCAAATCCTGGACTTGTTTCGCATCTAGTGAAGAAATCCATGGTTGATATTGCAACCCTTGCTCTTAAAGAATCGAAGGCCGCAGCTGGGGTGGAAAGCGCCCTAACTGATGAGCGTTATAACGATCTTGCTCACCTACTGGGAGTTAAAGTTATTCATATCTCCGAGCGCGACACCCAAGTAACTAATAAGCCAAAACAATGGGGCGAATTTGTTAACACCTGGTCAGTTGAAGGTTTTTATGAAGAAGGCATTGCTCCAGCAGAGCTTGGTTGGGGGACTCACGAAAAAACACTTCCGCTTAATGCCTATGAACATCAAAGTGGACCAAAGAATCAAATTGCAATTGCTCAACCTGGAGCAACAACCTGGGTTCGCTCATGGGTGCCAAACTTTGAAATCCATGGCATGGTAATTCGCCATGGTGAGGCATTTACAATCTCAGATCACTTAACTGTCTGGGATGGAGCCAAGGCTCTCTATCGCCCAACGGTTCATTATGCCTACTGCCCCACAAATGAAGCTATTGCTTCGATGAAGGAACTTGAGATGCGCTCTTGGGATCTTCATAAAAATCAGAGAATTATGAATGATGAGATCACAGATGGTGATGATCGTCTTGGAGTATTACTAATGGGCCATCCCTATAAAGCTTGGTGGACAGGATCACTGCTTAGCATCCATGAATCAAGAAAGTTGATTCCTGATCAATCAGCAACAACAGTTCAAGTTGCCTCTGCCGTTTATGCAGCAGTTGCTTGGGCAATGAAAAATCCTAATAAAGGATTACTTGTTCCTGATGAACTTCCTTGGCGCGAGGTACTTAGCTATGCCGAGAAGTACTGGGGCGGTATTCACTCCGAGGCAAGCGCTTGGGATCCTTTGATGAATCGAAAAGATTTATTTGAAGGCTGGAATGGCAAGAAAGTTGATAGCAGCGATCCCTGGCAGTTCTCAAACTTCCTGGTTTAGCAATTAAGGCTTGAGTGGCTTAGCTGCCTTGATCTCTTCAAGGCGAGCCAGTGACTCAAGCCTTTCTGCTGCATGATCAACAATGCGTTTTGGATAGCCATTTTTATATCCATCTTTGGACTCCCAAGGCTCATGAACCTCATCGCCCTGCAAATGAGAGAGCTCTGGGATGTATTTTTTAATATAAATTCCTTCAGGATCAAATCTTCTTCCCTGCTCAATTGGATTAAAGACACGGTAATAAGGCGAGGCATCAGTGCCGCATCCCGCAGTCCACTGCCAGCCATGTGAATTTGATGCCACATCATTGTCAATTAGGTATTTCATAAAGAAATTGGCGCCATGTTGCCACTCAATGTGAAGGTCTTTTACTAAAAATGATGCCACCACCATGCGAGTTCGATTATGCATCCATCCTTCTTTAACTAATTGGCGCATGGCTGCATCAACAAATGGATAACCAGTCTTTCCGCTAGCCCAGGCTTCAAATGCCTTTCCAGGTTTTTCATAGCGCATTTTTTTGTATTTGGGATCGTAGTAATCGCGGCTAGTGTGAGGATTATTGTGAAGTACATCGGCATAAAACTCTCGCCAAGCTATCTCTTTGCGATAAACCTCATGGCCCTTTGACTGACCAAGTGCGGCAAGAATAGTTCGGGGATGAATCTCGCCCCAACGAAGATGCGGACTTAACTTACTTGTTCCTTCAATGCCTGGAATATTTCGATTATCGCCATAATCTGCAGCAGAATCTTTTAAAAACTTCTTAAATCTTGTGAGCGCAGCTGCTTCTCCCGCTTCTTGTAAAACAATTCCTTCAGGGGCTTTCCAATTTGGAATATTCTGATCACTTTTCTTTGGTGTGACCCAATTAGGACTTTTAGGTGCTGCAACTGGAGCGCGCCAACCATGAGCTAACCATGCTCGATAAAAAGGGGTATAAACCCGATAAGGCGTTCCATCACCTTTTAAAACTCTTCCTGGAGCAACGGCGTATGAGGATCCAAGTTGTTCTAATTTGATCCCTGCACTTCTTAGCTCTTCATCTCTTGCATTCCCATATGGAGCAAAGGGAAAAGCTGAGTGAATTGACGTTGTTTCATATCGCTTCATTAAATTTGATAGGACTTCCACTGGATTTCCACTAATCACATGAAGAGCGCCTCCTAGAGAATCATTTAAAGCCCTTAGTGAATTAGCAAGATAAGCTCTGCGATGATCGCCGGCTCGCTCGGAGATTTCATCATCCAAAATAAATAACGGCACAACTTCATCTGCTTCATCAAGACAGGCTAGAAGCGCAGGATTATCGGCAAGTCTTAAGTCTCTTCGAAACCAGAAAATAGAGCGCTTACTCATGGCGTGATTCAACCACTACTTTTCATATTTAGCGCTGCGATCTTGATTAAAAGAGGCGATAAATGCCAAGAGAGGCACCTTCAGATTTATAAATCTGCCCCTTTAGTTCAGGGCCATATAGGCGCTGCTTCACTTCATCGATACCTTCAATTTTGCACTTCTGAGCAGATCGGCTCACTACTACTAAAAGTTTTTCCCGCTTAGATTCTCTTTCAAAGGCCAGTAGGTCATCTTCAATCAATAACCAACG
>Ga0222712_10004096_pt1 | contig 15446 bp, 19 predicted proteins | sample C33_657DmetaG_FD_165043 | JGI IMG/M metagenome (GOLD analysis project Ga0222712, IMG submission 165043) | Estuarine water microbial communities from San Francisco Bay, California, United States - C33_657D | ecosystem: Environmental > Aquatic > Marine > Unclassified | place: USA: California... | reverse complement strand
CACATGGGGGTGGGCGGCCAGGCCGCCCAGGTAGTTGCGGCTGGCAAAGGGCTGGTAGGCCTCGTCGATCACCACCAGGCCTGGCGCGGCGGCGACGATGGCGTCCATGGCGGCGACATCCCACAGATTGGCCGTTGGGTTGTTCGGATAGGCCAGGTAGATGATGGCCGGCTGGTGCTGCTCGATGGCGGCCAGCATGGCCGGCAGGTCAAGCGCGAAATCCGCAGTGAGGTCGACGCCGACGAACTGCAGCCCCTGCAGTTGCGCACTCATCGCGTACATCACGAAGCCAGGCAGCGGTGCGAGCACGGTGGCGCCGGGCCGGGCGCAGGCCAGGGCCAGCAGGGAAATGAGCTCGTCTGACCCATTGCCCAGGATCAGGCCGCAGCCGGCGGGTAGACCGGCGTGGGCAGCCAGGGCGGCCTTCAGCTCGTCGATGCGCGGACCCGGGTAGCGGTTGATCGCCACCCGGCCCAGGCGCTCACCCAACCGGGCCTGGAGCTCGGGGGAGAGCCGGTAGGGGTTCTCCATGGCGTCGAGCTTGACGAAGCCGGCGGCGTCCTGCACCACGTAGGCGTGCATGGACTGCACGTCGGGGCGGATCAGGCGGGCGATGCGGGGATCGATCGGAGGGGGCAGGGGCTGGCTCATGTCAGGGCGGGGAGATCGGCGGGCAAGGCCTGAAAGGGATTCACCACACGCACAGCGTCGAGCAGTTGGCCGTGCTGAAGATCCTCGGAAAGCAGGCAGGCACAGCCTTGCTGGTGGGCCGAGGAAACGATCAGCGCATCCCAATAACTGAGCAGGTAGCGGTCTTGCAGGGCCCAGGCGCCGTCGACGGTGTAGACATCCAGATGGGGCGGCTGCCACAGCCGCAGTCGGGTCACCTGCTGGCGCGCCTCCTGCAAGGTGACCGACTTGCGAAACTTGGTGATCGCGTTGTTGTAGAACTCATTGAGCACTTGGGTGCTGATACGGCCGGCACGTTGGCGCCAGCACCAGCCCACCCATTCACGGGCACGCGCCTGCTTGTCCAGGTCCCGCTCGTCATGGGTGTAGAGCAGGACGTTGGTGTCAACGAAAACGAGCGCGGTCATAAAGTTCGTCGCGGGTCAGGTAGGGGCCTTCCGACTTGCCCCAGGACGGGAAGTTCAGCGCCTCGCGCATGGCCAGCTCGTAGGCATCTTCTTGGCGCATGCGCTCGGCCAGCAACTCACCCACCAGCCGCGATACGCTGGTGTTGCGCTTGGCTGCCTCGATACGAGCCCACTCCAAGGCCTCGTCCTCGACGGTGATGGTGACGTTCTTCATGCGCCCAGTTTAACCCACGAATCCCGTGCAACACGAAATTCGTGTAGTTACTTCAACCTCATTTCGGCCGCCCGGGCGTGGGCCTGCAAGCCCTCGCCGTGGGCCAGGACCGAGGCAATTTTGCCCAGCACCTGGGCGCCCTGCTCGCTGACCTCGATCAGGCTGGAGCGCTTTTGAAAGTCGTAGACACCCAGCGGGCTGGAAAAGCGCGCGGTGCTGCTGGTGGGCAGCACATGGTTGGGGCCGGCGCAGTAGTCGCCCAGCGACTCGCTGGTGAAGCCGCCCAGGAAAATGGCGCCAGCGTGTTTGAGCAAAGGCTCCCAGCGGTGCGGCTCGTTCGAAGCAATCTCAAGGTGCTCGGGCGCGATGCGGTTGCTGATGGCGCAGGCCTCGTCCATGCTGCGGGTGTGAATCAGCGCGCCGCGACCGGTGAGCGACTTGGCAATGATCTCGGCGCGCGGCATCTGCGGCAGCAGGCGGTCAATCTCGGCCTGCACCCGGTCGATGTAGGCGGCGTCGGGGCACAACAAAATGCTCTGGGCCAGCTCGTCGTGCTCGGCCTGCGAAAAGAGATCCATTGCCACCCAGGCGGCGGGGGTGCTGCCGTCGGCCAGCACCAGGATCTCGCTGGGGCCCGCAATCATGTCGATGCCCACCTGGCCAAACACCCGGCGCTTGGCGGCGGCCACATAGGCGTTGCCCGGGCCGGTGATCTTGTCGACCCGGGGCACGGTGGCCGTGCCATAGGCCAGAGCGCCCACGGCTTGCGCACCGCCGATCTGGAAGGCGCGGGTGACCCCGGCCACATAGGCGGCGGCCAGCACCAGCGGGTTTTTCTCGCCGCGTGGGGTGGGCACGACCATGATGATTTCGCCCACGCCCGCCACATGGGCGGGGATGGCGTTCATCAGCACCGAGGAGGGGTAAGCGGCCTTGCCGCCGGGTACGTAGATGCCGACCCGGTCGAGCGGGGTGACTTTTTGTCCCAGCAAGGTGCCGTCGGCGTCGCGGTAGCTCCAGCTTTCGCCCGAGGCCTTTTTTTGCGCCTCGTGGTAGCTGCGCACGCGGGCGGCCGCCTGCTCCAGGGCGCTGCGCTGGTCGGCGGGCAGACCCTCGAAGGCGGCCTTGAGCTCGGCCTGGGTCAGCTCCAGCTCGCGCAGGGTGTGGACGGGCAAATGGTCGAAACGGGCGGTGTACTCGAGCACCGCGGCGTCGCCGGACTGTCGCACCGCTGCCAGGATCTCGGCCACGCGCTCTTCGACCTGGGCGTCGGTGTCAGCCGACCAACTCAGGCGCGCCTGGAAGGCGGCGTCAAAGCCGGTGTCCGTGGTGGCAAGTCGCAGGGGGCGGGCGCAGAGGCTCATGGTCAGTTCAGGGTCGGGGCCGGCCGGGGTGGCGCAGCGTCAGTCGGCCTTCGCGCCGGTGGCGGCGGCGAAAGCCTGGATCAGGCGCCGGATCGGCCCCTGCTTGAGTTTGAGCGAGGCTTGGTTGACCACCAGCCGGGAGCTGATGTCCATGATGCGTTCGACCTCGACCAGGTGGTTCGCCTTGAGCGTGTTGCCGGTGGAGACCAGGTCCACGATGGCGTCGGCCAAGCCGGTGAGGGGCGCCAGCTCCATGCTGCCATAGAGCTTGATCATGTCCACATGCACGCCCTTGGTGGCGAAGAACTCGCGAGCGATGCCGGTGTACTTGGTCGCCACCCGCAGGCGAGCGCCCTGGCGCACCGCGCGGGCGTAGTCGAAGTCGGCGCGTACCGCGACGCTCACCCGGCACTTGGCGATGCCCAGGTCCAACGGGGTGTAAAGGCCCTGGCTGCCGTGCTCGATCAGGGTGTCGAGCCCGGTCACGCCCAGATCGGCGCCCCCGTACTGCACGTAAGTGGGGACATCAGAGGCGCGCACCAAGACCACGCGCACCTGCGCTTGGTTCGTCGCAAGAATCAGCTTGCGCGACTTCTCGGGATCTTCCAGCACCTCGATACCGGCGGCCCGCAACAGGGGCAGGGTTTCGTCGAAGATGCGGCCCTTGGACAGGGCCAGGGTGATCGTCTCTTGGGTGTTATCGCTCATCGCCCTGCCCTCACTTGACCCGTTCAATATCGGCACCCAGACCGCGCAGTTTTTCTTCCATGCGGTCGTAACCCCGGTCGAGGTGGTAGATGCGGTCGACCTGCGTCTCGCCCTCGGCCACCAGACCGGCAATGACCAGACTCGCCGAGGCCCGCAGGTCGGTGGCCATCACGGTGGCGCCTGACAACCGGGGCACGCCCTCGACCAAGGCCGTCTTGCCGTCGACCTGGATGCGCGCACCCAGACGGACCATCTCGTTGACGTGCATGAATCGGTTTTCGAAGATGGTCTCGGTCACGATGGCCGAGCCCTGGGCGATGGCGTTGAGCGCCATGAACTGCGCCTGCATGTCGGTCGGGAAGCCGGGGTACTCGGTGGTGCGAAAGCTCTGCGACTGGGGCCGGCCCTGCGCCGACACGCGGATACCGCCGGGGGCTGCTTCCACGTGGGCGCCGGCGGCGCGCAACTTGTCGATCACCGCCTCCAGGTGGTCGGCCCGGCCGTCCTTGAGAAAGGCCTCGCCGCCAGTGGCGGCTACCGCGCATAAAAAGGTACCGGCCTCGATGCGGTCGGCCACCACCTGGTGCGTGCAGCCCGAGAGGCGCGGCACGCCCTGGATGCGGATGCGACTGGTGCCATGGCCATCGATACGCGCGCCCATGGCGATCAGCATCTCGGCCAGGTCGCCGATTTCGGGCTCCATCGCCGCGTTCTCAAGGACGGTCTCGCCCTCGGCCAGGGCGGCGGCCATCATGAAGTTTTCGGTGCCGGTCACAGTGACCATGTCGGTGCGGATCACGGCTCCCCGCAGCCGGGTGCGGCCCTCGGGCAGGCTGGCGATCATGTAGCCGTGCTCGACGGCAATGACAGCCCCCATCTGCTGCAGGCCCTTGATGTGTTGGTCCACCGGCCGCGAGCCGATGGCGCAGCCACCCGGCAGCGACACACGGGCGCGGCCAAAGCGGGCGAGCAGCGGGCCCAGGGCCAGCACCGAGGCACGCATGGTCTTGACCAGTTCGTAGGGCGCCTCCGGCTTGGTCAGGGCGCCGGCGTCCAGGTGAACCTGCTCGCCCTCGCGGGTAACGGTCACGCCCATGTTCTGCACCAGCCGGATCATGGTGCTCACGTCCTGCAGGCGCGGCACGTTCTTGAGCACCACTGGCTGGTCGGTGAGCAGGGCGGCACACAGCTCGGGCAAGGCGGCGTTCTTGGCGCCAGCGATCTGCACCTCGCCCTGGAGACGGCGGCCGCCGCGAATGAGGAGTTTGTCCATCAGTGGTCCGGTCAGGCCTGCGCGGCCCATTCGGCCGGGGTCAGGGTCTTCATCGACAGGGCGTGTACCTCGTCGTTGCGAATTCTCTCACCCAGGGTGGCGTAGACCCGCTGGTGACGGGCGACGAGGCGCTTGCCTTCGAATTCGGTCGAGACGACGACGGCCGACCAGTGCCGACCGTCCCCCTGAACCTGCAGGTGCTCGCAGGGCAGGCCGGCGGCGATGATGGCTTGCAGTTCTTCGGCAGTCATGGGTTTGCGCAGGAAAAAAGAAAAAGGCGACAGGCTTCAGCTGCGGATCTTGTAGCCGATGCGCAGAAGGCGCACCGCCACCGCGGAGACGACCAGGAAGGCGCTGCCCACGATGGTCAAACTGATCCAGGGCGACACATCGCTCTGGCCAAAGAAGCCGTAGCGAAAGCCGTCGATCATGTAGAAGAAGGGATTGAGGTGACTCACCTGCTGCCAAAAGCCCGGCAGGGAATGAATGGAATAGAACACGCCCGAGAGGAACGTCATCGGCATGATGATGAAGTTCTGGAAGGCGGCCATCTGGTCGAACTTCTCTGCCCACAAGCCGGCGATCAGCCCCAGAGCGCCCAGCATGCCCGCACCCAGTAGGGCAAACAGCAAGATCCACAGCGGGTAGGTGAACTCCGGGCGCACAAAGAACGAGGTGACCACCAGCACACCGGTGCCCACCGCCAGTCCGCGAGCGACGGAAGATCCCACGTAGGCCAGGAACCAGGCCCAGTGCGACAGCGGCGTGAGCAGCACAAAGACCAGGTTGCCCATGATCTTGCTTTGAATCAGCGACGATGAGCTGTTGGCAAAGGCGTTTTGCAGCACCGACATCATCACCAGCCCGGGAACGAGGAAGGCGGTGTACTCGATGCGGTCGTAGACCTTGACATGGCCCTCGAGCACATGCCCGAAGATCATCAAATAGAGCAGCGCAGTGATGACAGGCGCCGCCACCGTCTGGAAACCGACTTTCCAAAAGCGCAGCACTTCCTTGTAGAACAGGGTCTGCCAGCCGGTCATGGCGCCGCCTCCAGCGAAGCCGGGCTCGACGCCGCCGGCGCGGCGCCCGCCTTCTGCCGGTCGGCCATCACGTCGAGGAAGACGTCCTCCAGGTCGGCCTTGCGAATTTCTACGTCTTCGGCCACCAGACCCGCCTCACGCACCGCGGCCAAATAGGCCTCGATCTCGCGCGCGTCATGCGCTGGCAGTTGCACGATGCGGCCGGTGATTCGGGCTTTGGCCGCAAGGGCTGGCGGCAGGGCATGGCCGTCGGTCTTGAAGCGCAGCACATTGCTCGAGGCCGCGCGCAGCAGCTCGGAAGTACGCTCGAGCGCCACCACCTGGCCCGACTTGAGCATGGCCAGGCGGCTGCACAGGGCCTCAGCCTCTTCAAGGTAGTGGGTGGTCAGGAGCACCGTGTGTCCTTCGCGATTGAGCTTGGCGATGAACTGCCACAGCGTCTGGCGTAGCTCCACGTCGACGCCCGCAGTGGGCTCGTCGAGCACGATGACGGGCGGCTTGTGCACCAGGGCCTGGGCCACCAGCACCCGGCGCTTCATGCCGCCAGAGAGCTGGCGCATATTGCTGCCCGCCTTGTCGGCCAGACCCAGGCTTTCGAGCAGTTCATCGATCCAGGCGTCGTTGTGCTTGACGCCAAAGTAGCCTGACTGGAAGCGAAGCGCCTCGCGGACATTGAAGAAGGGGTCGAAGACCAGCTCCTGCGGCACGATGCCCAGCTGGCGGCGCGCCTGGGCGTAATCGGCTTGCACATCGTGGCCATGGACGGTGACCTGGCCCGAGGTGGGACGCACCAAGCCAGCCAGGATGCTGATCAGGGTGGTCTTGCCCGCGCCATTGGGCCCCAGCAGGCCAAAGAACTCGCCGGGCTGGATGTCAAAACTGACTCGGTCCAGGGCCCGCAGCTCACGTTCAGCGGAGCGGTAGGTCTTGGAGACGGATTGAAAGGAGATGGCGACGGGCATGTGAACCCGCCATTTTAGGCGGCCGGGCAGCTATTGGCCGGACAGAAGGTCGCCCACGCCGTAAAGCGCGGCCAGACCGGCCAGGCGCACGGGCAGGCCCTGCACTGAAAAGCTCAGGCCGCGGACTGCGGCCAGCCGACGGGCCTCTAGCAGGATCGACAGGGCCGAGGAGTCGAAGTGCGCCAGGGCTGATGCATCGGCCACCAGGGTCCGGGCTGCGGCCCCACCCACACCCACACCCGCTTCTGCACCCGTCGGGGCGCAGGCAGCAGCCAGGGCCTGCAGGCAGGCAGGCACCTCAGCGTGGGTCAGTGTCGGGGGCAGGGCCAGGGTCGGCATGGGCTTCGAGTGTGAGGCGGTCGCGCGCAGGGCGAGAGAAGGTTTGGGGTGGGCCGACCAGTCGAACCGATTTGTCCAGCCAATCAGTTGCGCGGTCGGTTGCCAGCCGTCCGGTTGCGTTCGGCCAGGGCGTTGACCAAGCCGTCGAGGCCACGGGCATTGATCTCCTGGGCGAATTGGCTGCGATAGGTCTCGACCAGCCAGACGCCGAGAACATTGAGGTTGAAGATCTTCCAGCCGGCGCCCTCCCCGGGCGTTTTCTCGAGACGGTAGTCGAGCTGAATAGGGTCCCCGCGGCCACGGATTTCAGTGCGCACCACGACCTCGGTGTCGCCGGGCGACAGGCGTACCGGGCGCACCACCACGGTCTCGTCCTGGATCTGGGTGAGCGCGCCGGCGTAGGTGCGCACCAGCAGGGTTTTGAACTCCTCCTGCAGGCGCTTGCGCTGCTCGGGGGAGGCCTGCCGCCAGTTGGGACCGACCGCCAGCGCGGTCATGCGCTGGAAGTTCACATTGGGCATGACCTTCGCATCGACCAAGGCCATGATCCGGCGCATATCGCCGGAGCGCAGTGCGGGGTCGGCGCGGATGATCGTGAGCATCTCTTCGGAAAGTGTCCGAACCAACACGTCGGGCGACTCATCGGCGGCACGGGCGGAGCCTGGCAGCAGGGCCATGAAGGCAGCCAGCGGCAGTAGGGCCAAAGCCAGCAACTGGCGGCGGGTCCAGGAAAGCGCGAGGGTGAAGACGGGAGTGCTCATGGCTTCGGATTGTGCTCTGGCGCGGGCACCCCTGGTGGTGGCAAGGCCGGGCTGACTTGAGCGCCAGCCGGAGGGGTGGGCGCAGCAGGCACAGCGGGCGCCGGGCTGTCGTCACGCCCATCCCACGTGTCGCCCGGGTCGAGAGGCGGTAGCGCGGGTCGACCCCGGCTGACCTCGGCGAACCGCCGCTGCAGGTAGGCATCGCGGGTAAATGTGTACCGGTCCAGCGCGATATCGTCCAGAACGTTGGTCACCTTGAGGAGGTTGGTCCGGGTATCGACCGCGCGCAGGCCGTACATCGCGAACCGGACCCGGACATGGTCAAGATGGGTCAGCGGGTCCATGTAGCGGTCCAGGGTCAGGGTGGCCGCGGCGTCACGGACGCTGGAGGGGCCCAGCACCGGCAGCACCAGGTAAGGTCCCGCCGGAACGCCCCAGCGGCCCAGAGTCTGGCCAAAGTCCTCGGAGCGATGCTCGATGCCAAGATCACTGGCCACGTCCACCAGGCCGCCCAGACCCAACAACGAGTTGATGACCACCCGGCCTCCCAATTCGGCGGCCTGGCGGAGCTTGAGCTGCAAGGTGCTGTTGAAGAAGGACCAGACATCGGCAATATTGCCCAGAACATTGCTCACGCCATGCCGGACCGGGCGGGGCATGTGGTCGCGGTAGGCCACGGCCACCGGCCTGAGCACGGCCGAATCCAGATCGTCGTTGAACGCCATCACCTTGCGATTGATGGGCTCGAAGGGATCAACCGGGTGGGTCGGATCCCCGACCAGGCTCGCGCAGCCCGACAGCCAGGCCGCCACCAGGGCCAGGGCCCCGGCGCGCAGCAGACGATGGAGGGACGACTTGAAGCGCATGGATTACTTGAGAGTCGCGGCGGGGGTACCGGCAGCCGCGGGCTTGCCGGGAGAGCCGCCGGCATCGGAGGCCTTGTTATAGAGAAACTGTCCGATCAGGTTCTCAAGGACCACAGCCGACTGGGTGCTGGACACCTGGTCGCCCGAGCCGAGATTTTTTTCTTCGGCGCCAGCTTCGATTCCAATGTACTGCTCGCCCAACAAGCCGCTGGTCAGGATTTTGAGGGAGCTGTCCTTGGGGAAAGCGTAGCGCGACTCAAGCGCCAAAGTCACCCTGGCCTGGAAACTTTTGTCATCGAAAGTGATCGACTGCACCCGACCGACCACCACGCCAGCGCTCTTGACCGCAGCACGGGCCTTGAGGCCGCCGATGTTGTCGAACTTGGCGACCACCGGGTAAGTGGACTGGAAGCTCAAGGTCAGCAGGTTGGCCGACTGCAGGGCGAGAAAAAGGATCGCCGCCGCGCCCACCAGGACGAAGAGACCCACCCACACATCATTTTTAGAACGTTCCATCTTGCAAATCCTTCAAACTGGTCGCCCACCTCACAGGCTGAACATCATCGCGGTGAGGATGAAGTCCAGGCCCAGTACCGTCAGGGAGGCGCTCACCACCGTGCGGGTGGTCGCGCGAGACACCCCCTCGGGCGTGGGGTGAGCCTCGTAGCCCTGCCACAGGGCGATGAAGGTCACGGCAATGCCGAACACGAAGCTCTTGACCAAGCCATTGCCAACATCCTTCCAGACCTCGACCCCACCCTGCATCTGGCTCCAGAAAGAGCCGGAGTCGACTCCGATCAACACCACGCCCACGACCCATCCGCCGAGGATACCGACCGCACTGAACACCGCGCCGAGGAGCGGCATCGCGATGATGCCGCCCCACAGCCGGGGCGCAAGGATGCGGCGCACCGGGTCCACCGCCATCATTTCCATCGCCGCCAGCTGCTCGCCGGCCTTCATCAGACCAATTTCGGCGGTGAGCGAGGTGCCGGCACGGCCGGCAAAAAGCAAGGCGGTGACCACCGGTCCGAGCTCGCGCACCAGGGTGAGCGCCACCAACTGGCCCAGGGCTTCGGCAGAGCCATAGCGCTGGAGAATGTAGTAGCCCTGCAGTCCCAGTACGAATCCGACGAAGAGCCCGGAGATGGCGATGATGGCCAGGGAGTAGTTACCGAGGAAGTGGATCTGGTCGCGCACCAGGCCAAAGCGGGCCAGGGTTGGACCCGACATGCGAATCAGACGCCCGAAGAGGCGAGCAGCACGGCCCAGGTCTGCCACCTGGCCGCGGACGGCGTAGCCCACCCGTGCGGGATGCAGAAACCTCATCGCCGCCCCCCCTGGCCTGACGCGGCGGCTGAGCCAAAGTCTTGGTCCACAGTGGGACCAGGGTAATGGAATCGCACCGGGCCGTCGGCCTGGGCATGGACGAACTGGCGCACCAGCGGGTCTTCTGAGGCCATGACCTCGGCCGGCGAACCCTGGGCGGCGATCTTGCCGCCGGCCAAGATGATGACCTGATCGGCAATGCGGAAGGTTTCCTCCAGGTCATGCGAGACGACGAGGCTGGTGATGCCCAAGGCGTCATTGAGTTGCCGAATGAGCTGGGCGGCCGTGCCCAGGGAGATCGGGTCGAGGCCAGCAAAGGGTTCGTCGTACATGACGAGCGCCGGGTCCAGGGCGATCGCCCGGGCCAGGGCGACGCGACGGGCCATGCCGCCAGAAATTTCGCTGGGCATCAGGTCACGCGCGCCGCGCAGTCCGACCGCCTGCAACTTCATGAGCACGATGTCGCGCAACAGCGCCTCGGGCAGGTGGGTGTGCTCTCGCAAGGGAAATGCCACGTTGTCGAACACCGAGAGGTCGGTGAACAGCGCGCCAAACTGGAACAGCATGCCCATGCGCCGGCGGATAGCGTAAAGACCAGGGCGGTCGAGCGCTGCCACCTCCTGCCCCTCGAAGCGCAGGCTACCTCCCTGAGGTCGGACCTGACCACCGATCAGGCGCAAGACCGTGGTCTTGCCGCCGCCCGAGGCACCCATAAGGGCCGTCACCTTGCCCTGCGGCACGGTAAAGCTCACCCCATCGAGGATGGGGCGGTTTCCGTAGCCGAAACGCAGGTCTCGGCATTCCACCAAGGGGGAGGGGGCAGTCAGGGGCATGGACGCGATGGGGCCGACGGTATGAAGATGACCGGCGGGAACTTTCTCGCCAATGATACGGTGGCAGCGGGTCAAGCGGCGCTGCTCCGGGTGGTGCCAATAGATGGCCACACAACAGGGTGACCCCGGACGAGGTAACGGGCGAGTCCGGGCCCGGTTTACATTTGCGAGCAAAGCGCCACCCTGGTTTTCGGCGGCACGCTGCCCACCATCGTCAAAAGTACCCATGGCAAAGCGAAAGACCATCCAGACGAACATCGCCTGGAGCACCACCGACACCATCACCGTCAAAGGCCTGGACGTCTGCAAGGACATCCTGGGGAAAGTGTCTTTGGGTGACATGGCCTTTCTCGAGATGACCGACCGGCTGCCAACCCCGCGCGAGTCGGTGATGTTCAACGCCATCGCGGTCTGCCTCGTCGAGCACGGCCTGACCCCCAGCGCACTCGTCACTCGGCTAACGATCGCCGGGGCACCCGAGGCCATGCAGGCCGCGGTGGGCGCGGGCCTGTGCGGGCTGGGCAGCGTATTCGTGGGAAGCATGGAGGACGCAGCCCGCTTGCTGCAGCAGGCCATGCCCCAGCCCGAGCCTGGCGCCGACATCGCCGCGCTGGCGCGCGATCTGGTGGAACGCGAGATGGCTTCCGGCGGCAACGTGCCAGGAATCGGCCACCACATTCACAAGCCGGTGGACCCGCGGGCGCCGGCGCTCTTTGCTATCGCCCGTGAGCAAGGTTTTGAGGGCCCGTACGTCGCCCTGATGCAGGCGATCGCCGAGGAGGCCGGCCGCCGCCTCGGCAAAAGCCTGCCGGTCAACGCCACTGGCGCCATCGCGGCCATCGCCTGCGAGCTGGGACTGCCTTGGGAGATCGTCCGAGGCATTGGCGTGATGGCCCGGGCCATCGGCCTGGTGGCCCATGTGCTGGAGGAGTTGCGCGACCCACTGGCGCGCGAGATGAAGACCATGGTCGAGGAGATGGCGACCGCCCACCACCGACCTCCGGCCTGATGCGCCCGCCCGCTTGACATCGATAAGGAGACCTGCCAATGAAAAAAGTCCAACTGCTGTATTCACTCACCCGGCGTACGCTGTGCGCCGCCCTGGCTGCCGCCGCCCTGCCGGTGTTCGCAGCAGACCCCTGGCCCACCCGCCCTGTGCGCATCGTCGTTCCCTTCGCCGCCGGCGGCGGTGGTGACTTCATCGTGCGCAGCTGGGCCGAGAACTTCTCCGCCGCCCTGGGCCAGCCGGTGGTGATCGAGAACCGTGGTGGTGGCAACACCGTGACCGGCTCGGAGTTCGTCGCGCGCGCCACGCCCGACGGCTACACGCTGCTTTTTGCAAGCACGGCGCTGTCGACCAACCCCTCGCTGGTCCCCAACCTGAAGTACCGCACGCCGGAAGATTTCGCCCCCATCAGCCTGGTCATCTCCTACCCCTTCGCGATGGTGGCGCGCACAACGCTGGAGGCCAACTCCGTGCAGGAGGTGATTGCCCTGGCGAAGAAGAACCCGGGCAAGCTCAATATCTCGACCTCTGGCGACGGCTCCGGCGCGCACCTGGCCGCGGAGTTGTTCAAGGAGGCCACCGGCACCAACATTCAGACCATTCCCTACCGCGGTGCCGGCCCGGCCATCTCCGACGTGGCCGCAGGCCACATCGACCTCACCTTCACCGGCATGTCCCAGGTGCAGCCGCTGATTGACGCTAAGCGGGTGAAGGTGATCGCTTCGACCGGCCAGTACCGGCTCAAGTCAGCGCCGGACGCCAGGACGGTGGCCGAGCAGGGCGTGCCTGGCTTCAACGCGGTGGTCTGGTGGGGCCTGCTGGCCCCAGCCGGCACGCCCAAGGACGTGGTCGACAAGATCCACCAGGCCCTGCGCACCAGCCTGGCCGACCCGGAGGTGAAAAAGCGCCTGGCGGTCATTGACGGCGACGTACGGACTTCCAGCCCGCAAGAGTTCGAATCGTTCATCCGCGACGAAGTGGTGCGCTGGAAGCGGCTGATCAAGCCGTCCACCATGGCCCCGCGCTGATCCCCCTGGACTTGGCCCACCACCGGGTCGTCCGCATGCCTCGCTGAAATCCGACCCTATGACAACCCAGACCGACCTCAACTCCCTGCTCTTGGCGCGCTACGGCGCCGATGCGCCCTCACTGCCGGAGGTTGCGGAGGATCCCGCGCTCGCCTTGCTTCTGAATCATCGTTCGGTACGCGCCTACACGCCGCAGCCGGTACCGCGGCAGGCGCTTGAAATGATGATTGCCGCCGCCCAATCGGCATCGACCTCGTCCAACTTGCAAACCTGGAGCGTGGTGGCGGTGGAAGATCCGGCCGCCAAGGAGCGGCTGTCACGCCTGGGGGGAGACCAGCGCCATATCCGCGAGTGCCCGCTGTACCTGGTCTGGCTGGCGGATCTCGCCCGCCTTGAGGCAGTGGGCGAGCGACGCAATCGACCGCGTGACGGACTCGACTACCTCGAGCTGCTGTTGGTCGGCGCGATGGATGCCGCACTGGCCTCGCAAAACGCCGCGGTGGCCGCCGAGGCGCAGGGCTTGGGGGTGGTCTACATCGGCGGCATGCGTGACAGACCAGAAGAAGTGGCCGCCGAACTGGGCCTGCCGCCACGCACCGTCGCCGTCTTTGGCATGTGCGTGGGCTACCCCGACCCGGCGCGGCCGACCTCCATCAAACCACGCCTGCCAATCGATGCCGTACTCCACCGGGAACGCTACGACACGGCGGCCCAGGACGAGCCCGTCGACCGCTACGTGGCCACAATGGCGGAGTTCTACAAGTCACAACAGATGAAGACCAACGGCGATTGGGCCGAGCACTCGCTGCACCGCGTTCGCGGCCCGGAAGCCCTGAGGGGGCGCGACCGGCTGGCCGAGGCCTTGAAGGCGCGGGGCTTTTTGGCGCGCTGATTCAGCGCGCTAGCGCAGGCCCGGCATTGCGCTAGGTCAAGCAGCACGCACTGGGCCAGCGTGCAACTGGATCCCAAGCGCTCGGGTGACTTTGAGGATGGTCGCGAAGCTGGGGTTCCCTTCCCCCGAGAGCGCCTTGTAGAGGCTCTCCCTGCCCAGACCGGTGTCGCGCGCGACCTCGGACATGCCTTTGGCGCGAGCAATCGTGCCCAGGGCCTTGGCGATGAAGGCGGCGTCATCCCCCGCCTCCCGCAGGCAAGCCTCGAGATAAAGCGCCATGTCCTCCTCGGTCTTGAGGTGCTCGGCACTGTTCCATTCACGTAGCTTGAGGGCAGCCATCTGTTACTCCTTCAGTTGACGCGCCAGCTCTTGCGCAATTCGAATGTCCCTGGCTTGAGTCGTCTTGTCACCCCCGGCCAAGAGGATCACGATCGCCTCCCCGCGCTGGGCAAAGTAGACGCGATATCCAGGGCCATGATGAATCCTCAATTCAAAGACCCCCTCGCCCAATGACTTGTGGTCCCCGAGGTTTCCGTCTTCGACCCGATCGATGCGCGCCTGGATTCGGCGAGCGGTGAGCCTGTCACGTAGAGACCCGAACCACAGATCAAATACTTCCGTCGTATAGATCTTTGCCATGCCCGAGTGTATTTAATGGGATACACTTCTGTCAAACAGTTAGAGCGCCGGTCGGAGCAGAGTACCGTCAGCCATGCGACGCTCCGCTCTAAAGGAAGGGGAAGGGACCAGAAACCCAACCCCTTTTTGCGCGCCCCCAGCTTCCGCAGCTGGTCAACCGGGGGCCCGTCGCGTCACTCAACGCGGCAAAACGCTCGCCCCCATCAGGAACTCGTCTACCGCGCGCGCGGCCTGGCGGCCTTCGCGTATGGCCCAAACCACTAGGGACTGGCCGCGGCGGATGTCGCCGGCGGCAAAGACCTTGGCTACGTTGGTGGCGTAGCCGCCGGCCTCGTCGGTCGTGGCCTTGGCGTTACCGCGAGCGTCCTTGTCTACACCAAACGCGTCGAGCACCGTGCCGACAGGGGCCACGAAGCCCATGGCCAGCAGCACAAGGTCGGCCTTCATGATCTGCTCGGTACCGGGCACTTCGACCATCTTGCCGTCTTTCATCTCGATGCGGACGGTCTTGAGGCCGGTGACCTTGCCCTTTTCGCCGATGAATTCCTTGGTGGCGATGGAGAACTCGCGGTCGCAGCCCTCTTCATGGCTGGACGAGGTGCGCAGCTTGGTCGGCCAGTAAGGCCAAACCAGGGGCTTGTTTTCCTGCTCGGGCGGCTGGGGCATGAGCTCGAACTGCACCACGCTCTGGGCGCCGTGGCGGTTGCTGGTGCCCACGCAGTCGCTGCCGGTGTCGCCACCGCCGATCACGATGACATGCTTGCCGTCAGCGCGCAGCTGGCCCTTGAGCGTGTCGCCGGCGTTGACCTTGTTTTGCTGCGGCAAAAACTCCATCGCGAAGTGCACGCCCTCGAGGTCGCGGCCGGGCACCGGCAGATCACGAGACTGCTCGGCGCCGCCAGTGAGCAGCACCGCGTCGAATTCTTTTTTGAGCTGCTCGGGGGAGATGGTCTCTTTGGCCCAGTTGGTCACCTTGGAGCCCTTGGGCAGTTCGCCCACCATCACGCCGGTGCGGAAGGTGACGCCTTCGGCCTTCATCTGCTCCACACGGCGGTCGATGTGCGACTTTTCCATCTTGAAGTCGGGAATGCC
>Ga0222712_10004095_pt1 | contig 15446 bp, 16 predicted proteins | sample C33_657DmetaG_FD_165043 | JGI IMG/M metagenome (GOLD analysis project Ga0222712, IMG submission 165043) | Estuarine water microbial communities from San Francisco Bay, California, United States - C33_657D | ecosystem: Environmental > Aquatic > Marine > Unclassified | place: USA: California... | reverse complement strand
TACGTCAGGTTCATCAGGTACTTCAGGAGTGTCAGGAACATCAGGTTCATCAGGTACTTCAGGTTCATCAGGTACTTCAGGAGTGTCAGGAACATCAGGTTCAAGTGGTACGTCAGGTTCATCAGGAACATCAGGTTCATCAGGTACTTCAGGTTCTTCAGGTACTTCAGGAGTGTCAGGAACATCAGGTTCATCAGGAACATCAGGTTCATCAGGTACTTCAGGTTCTTCAGGTACTTCAGGTTCTTCAGGTACTTCAGGTTCTTCAGGTTCATCAGGTACATCAGGAGTGTCAGGAACATCAGGTTCAAGTGGAACGTCAGGTTCAAGTGGTACGTCAGGTTCATCAGGTTCATCAGGTACTTCAGGAGTGTCAGGAACATCAGGTTCATCAGGTACTTCAGGTTCTTCAGGAACATCGGGTTCAAGTGGTACGTCAGGTTCATCAGGTACTAGTGGAGCTCAAGGTCCTGCGGGTCCATTAGCGTGTCCATTACAACTTTGTGATGGTTCTGCAGGAACACCATCATACTCGTTCTCGGCTGATACTGATACGGGTATGTATAGAGTTGGAGCAGGTACAATAGGATTCAGTGTAAACGGTAACTACGGATTTGCGATGGATGACAACGCAGGATTTGGAGACTTCTACGCAAGTGCTAACATCATAGGTTTCGCAACGATGCCTTCAGACGAAAGATTGAAGAACAATGTTAAAAACCTTGAAAATGGTTTAGAAATAATTGAAAAATTAAGACCGGTATCATATACTTGGAAAGAGGGTATGGGAAGAGGAGATGACTTTGGTTTGATAGCACAAGAAGTTGAACAAATACTTCCTGAATTAGTACACGAGACAGCTATGATATTCCAAAACGATGACGAAACATACAAGACATTATCATACGAAAGATTGGTACCATTCTTAATCAAATCAATCCAAGAGTTAAATAATAAAATTAAAGAATTAGAAAACAAATAAAATGGCTATAAAACTAACAACACAAATAGGTACCAGTGGTGGAATCACCACTGAGGCCTATATAAGAATCAGTACTTATTTGATTGATAAATCCAATTCTATAGCTAGGTTTGGATTGGAAATATATAACCAAGAAAGTGATAAAAACAATAGAGATAATATTGTGACAAATAAACAGATTGGTGCTTATGTATATGAAAAAGTGGTAAACTTTACATCATATGAATCTGATGATATTTTTACTGCGGGATATTCAAAATTAAGAACTCATTTACAAAGTATTTACGGACCATCATCAACAGTTGATTGTTAATAGACCATGGCAACACCTCCAGGACCAGCATCACCAGGAACCCCTATTAGTTACGATGATATTAGGAATGAGGTTAACTTTGTCCCTAATACTAATATTGGTTTATATGATTTTGCAACTTACATATATGATGATGGTTTTATTAACGACTATACATTTTATCCCGCATTTTATCCTTTACCATCAAGTCCGGCTGGAGGTGCGGTATCACAAAATGCATCCATATCAATGTTTTATGATATTGATTCGGAAACTGGAATTGATATCAATTTCCAATCAGGAACGCCTGGTTGGGTAACGAGTATTGATGTAACATTTACTGATAATACAGATTTGTCAGGGGGCTCTAACAGTGGTCCAAACGCATATAATCAATTACAGTTTCTTGGTTTAGGTTATGGAACTCAGGGTGGAAGTATACCTCATTGGTATCAATTAGATTTGTCGGTCAACTTAAATGCTGGTGCACCACCATTTACACCTGCAGTAAATGTTGAGTATGATACTGGTGGTGGTTTTACACATTTTCCCGGTTCACCAACAACTATGGCGGCACTGCTTAGTACGGGAGCAATTAATAATGTTGCAAATGGTGGAACTGTTTACATTAGAGTATCGTAATTTTGTTAAAAATAATTTCTGAGTTTACTTAATATTTGTTATTTAATATACTTCATATATGTCAAGTAAAATACCAGTATTTCCTTATTCGCCAACGATTGATATCGGTAAACATGCAAATGTTGATGACCAATTTTCACAACCTGAAATTGATGAATTGAGTAATATAATTAATTCTTTGGAATATGAAGAAGGAAAAGTTTCTGTTGAAAATTCTGTTGGAGAAGTTAATAATGATGTTAGAAGAAGTAAAGTTAAGTGGATATACCCGACAAACGAAACTATGTGGTTGTTTACCAAATTAATGAAAACCATACAATCTGTTAACTCCCAACTTTGGAACTTTGAATTAGTTATGGCACGGGAACCGATTCAATATACCGAATATGAAGACAATGGTGAGTATGGTTGGCACATTGATACAGGACATGGTCCAAGTGCTCAAAGAAAAGTATCAATGTCGGTATTACTAACAAATCCTGATGAATATGAAGGTGGTGATTTAGAACTATGGCCAGGTGGTGAAATTAAAAGAGTCGAAAGAAAACAATATACTATGACAATATTTCCAAGTTGTATTATGCACAGAGTCACCCCTGTAACAAAAGGTGTGAGAAAAAGTTTGGTATTTTGGGTTGGGGGAACACCTTATAGGTAATCACTGTAAGATTTTTCTTCAACAAATCCAGATAAAAATTTCAAATTGATTTCTTTTTTAATTTTTGCCCTAACATCATTAGTGTAATAAACTGCACGTGCAAGTTTTATAAATTCATCATCAAATTCTTTTTTTCTTTCCTTGTCTCGGATATCATCTTCAATTACCCAAAGTTCTTTATTTATAGACAACAACTCTAAATAATCTGATGATTGAGTTGAAATTCTCAAATCATTTTCAACGACAGAAAGAATGTATTCGTATTCTTTGTTGATATTTTCTAACTTAGTTTGGTCTTTTATGTTTTCTTTTTTAATTTGAAGTATTGTTAGTTTATCAACAATCTCTCCGTGTGATACTTCTATATTCATAATTTTATTATAACCATTTATTTATTTGAGTCATCACATCATCTACCGTGATAGATTTATGACATTCAAACTGTCTTTCAGTATTTTTATGTTTTGGGCACCAATACCAATCACCTGAATCAAATGAATGTTCAATATCAATTTGATTCCAACAACCATGACAAACTGATTTATCGGTAATTCTAATGTAATCATCCAATGATAAGTCGAACTCATTCCAATCCTCACTAAAGTTAGATATCATAACAACTTTTTTACCTAAAGCGTGTGCTAACCATGTCATACCTGAATTTAAACCAATATAAAATTCACTATGTTGAACTAATTGTAGTGACTCTAACAAATCAATACCAATTTTTTTATTGGACTTTGAAGGCACACCATTGAAAAACGGTGGAGTCCCAAACAACTCATCTTTTTCGACAGTGACTGGTGTATAACCAAGTTTTCTTAATCTACCTGAAAGTTCATTCCAATTTGGTGTTGAGGGTTGAGATTTAATACCACTCGGATGGTTCCAATATCTAATTTGTCCTGTTGAATGTACCCCTAACGTAATATATTTATTTTTAATTGTACGTGTTGAATTTGGAATTGTAATTTGTGGTCTAATATATGACGGGTTTACAAATCCTAATTGTTCCGCAAAACCCCCCTGAACATTTTTACTAAAAATATAGTTTAAGATTATTTCTTCATCAAATTCAATATTTGTTTTTTTATCAATAAAATTAATGTTAGTATACACATCTTGTAAAAACGGAATCAATCTACCATTAATTTTGTAATAAATTTTACAATTATTTTTTTTTTGATACTCTGAAACGTAAGGTGTTGATGCAATTGTATCACCAATTGAGTTTGATAAAATATTAATTAATATTGTTTTCATTGTTCAAATATACTTTTTTTTAAAAAAACCATCTTTCAGAATGGTTTGTATTTACAAACTCATTTTTAACACAAAGATACCATCCAAGTTTAAAATACGTTGAAATTACAGTATAACCATTTTTTTTAAGTAATTCAATAGAAGAATCTGTTAAAGGTTTAAATTCAGGATTTAACCAATCATGAAAACTAATTACAATTTGATTTATTTTAGAAAAATCAGATTCATCTAAACTGTCTAAAAAAGAATATTCTGAACCTTCAATATTAATTTTTAGAATTGAAACTGTATTAATATTATACCTTTCACAAAATGTTTTCCATGACAACATTTCAAACACATCACCATTGTCAAGATTATAATCTATGGTACCTTCATTTTCATTGTTATTTGGTTTATTCATCGTCACATTACAATCTAATGGTCCTAAAACACCATTAAATAATTCTGCACCAATTGGTGTTGTGGTTTCAAATGGGTCAATACCTATTACACGTTTGACACCCAACCAAAATTTTGACCAATCCCAATATAGACATCCCAAATCTACAATACATCCTTCACTATCTATTGAATTCCAATCAAATGTTGACCAATATTGACCTTCTATTGTTTCACACAACTTAAGCATTATAATAAATGTTGTATTTGATTTATGACCATTTCAGGCGTTATTGATTTATGACACTCAAATTGTCTGTCAGTTCCTTTATGCACAGGACACCAATACCAATCACCTTTATCAAATTTAAAATTTGGATTATTCCAACAACCATTACATACTAATGGGTTGGTTATTCTTGTTGTATTATCAGTAAATTCGTGACCATCTTCGGAGAAGTTAGAAATCATAACAACATGTTTATTAACAGCCCACGCCAACCAACTTAATCCAGAACCCAAACCAATGTAAAATTCTGAATGATAAATTTGACTCATTCTTTCTTGTAAAGGTTTGTCACCAGTCCAATCTAATACATTTTCGATACCTGAAAATGATTCTTTTTGAATAACGGCAACTTTAAACCCCATATCGTGAAGATAATTTATTAATGTTTGCCATCCGTTAGGGTGGGACCATTCTTTACAACCAGCAGTGGTACTCATACCTATTGTCACGTATTTTTTCTCAATTGGTCTCGGACCTGGAGTGAATGACAACTTGGGTCTAATTTCAACAAAATCTAAACCTAAAATATTTGTAGCGGCTTTTTGTAGAGGTATTGTATTTGGAAGTTCAGGTTCCTTATCACTATCGTAAAACCATCCGAATCTATACAACGCATTAATGTTTGGTACTACAGTGCCTCTACCGACAAATTCAATTTCAGGATATTGGTCTTCAAACATTGAGTTCATAAAACTTGAAACAATAACATGGCACTTGTGTTTTTTTCTAAATTCTTCACAATATGGCATCCACGCAAGTGTGTCCCCTAACGAACTTGATTCAAAAACAATAAACACTCTACCATTTTCTAAATTAAATTCGTGTTCAAATGTTAAATCGTTAACATGTAATTTTGTTTTCCATTTGGTGTAGTATTTTCTACTTAATTTAGAAAACATACCTGAAGTTAATTCTGTGTTATAAACTAAATTTTCTTTTTCATCATAAATTTCTACATTAAAAGAATTATCAATATTAGTATTTAATTCAATATAATATCCATCAACACTATGAGAGTTTACAGTAACATCAAATGTGGTATTTTCTTTAACTAAATATTCGTCACCAAATGATTGAATCATTAATTTTTTATATTCATCACTGGTTGGTGAAGACATATTAAATTCTTTATCGTTAATTTTTATTGTTCTCAAAGTATCCATTATTTTTTAATTCTTTTAAATAATATAATATTTTATTCACTTCTGAAGTACTTTTTTCACCATGAAGTACTTTAACATTTCTTTTGTCCTCAGGTATCTTGTAAAAATGTGTGCTGAGGTCATCATCAATATAGTTCACAAAATGATTTAATTTTCTTTCTACAGTATAAAAATCTTTTACGGTTTCTAATCCGTTGTTCAGATTGATATAGGATAGGGGAAATCCTACATTAGTTTTTTTCCAAGATAAAACATTATATATAGTTTCTTCTTGATAAGGTGCGATTTCAAGTATGTTTGTTAATTTCGGTAAAATTTTACAAAAATCCCACCAAAGTGTAATAAACTCACGACAATTTTGATTCATTAAAATTGTTGTTGTTGTTCTATATGTCCCCCTTTGGTCTGTTGACATTCCCATAAATCTCATCAATGGCCATTCTAGTGTTAATTCTATTTCAGGTTCTGGCCATCTGTTCAAAAATGGGTTTCCATGTTGAATTGAATTATCAACTCTAATCATATATTCATGAACACCCTTGGTTGCTATTGGATAGTCAGTTATTAAATTTGACCAATTGAATAATTCGTCAACGATTGGTGTTGCAATACAATCTGAATCTAAATAACAAACCTCATCCCACCCTGATTCTAATGCATGTTTCATAGCCAAAACTTTAACAGATAAAACGTTAAAACTTTTTATACTAAATCTATCAACATAAAAATTTTCAGTTGATGTTAAAATAACATTTTCAGGTGCGTCTAAGTTTAAGTTGAGTATCTCGACATATACGTCTAAAATATCTTGAAAAATGTATGTGTCTTTTTTATCAACATCAATACAATATACAACTAATGGTATATCTGAAAATTCTCTAATTGATTTTGCTAAATTATGTGCAACATTTAAATAATTTTTAGTTGCGTGTGTAATGTACGCTCGTGTCATTTTAATTTTAATTTTAATTCCATACTTTTCATTTCATCAACAATATGTGAGTAAACTAAGTGTTCTTGAGAATATTCACCCATATCAGAAACACCTGGTTGACAATACCAATGAATGTTATAGTGGTAATTGTTATTATTATCTAAACTCATTCTGTTACTACCTTCGTTTTCATTTGTCCAAGGGTCTTCACCATTTCTTTGGTGTTTCAAAATATAATCTTTTCTCCAAATAGTTGCGTTATGTGATAGTAAACATCCACTTGTTGATTTTAACATCCTTTGACCATGAACAATATATTCTGTGGGTTCTAATTCATAAGAGTCGTAATACCATAATTTTGAATGAATCCGTACTGAATCGGCATTTACATTGTCCATAAATTTAATCAAATCATTTAATAAATCGTTACCTAAAGACCTTTTTAACCACATGTCTTCTTGTAGATATATAAGATACTTACTTGGTATTGACTCAACAGATTTTATAAATCTATCAGAAAATCCGTTCTTGTCTGTTTTACCCGTCAATATTTGTGTGATTCTTTTGTCAGGATAGTATTCAGAACCTTTACAATCTATTACAATATCAGAAATTAATTTTTCTTCATTTGCAAAATATACGGGAATATAGTTATAATCCCAATAAGAATCTAAAGTATAGAACATTCCATTCCAAAATTTTTCATACTCATCACATGTATGTATTAGTAATGATACATCAGGTCTAATTAGAGTTGCAATTGTGTTCCAACCAGATTGTACACAAATATATGACTTATTTTCTAACCATTTAATTATCTTTTTCTTTCGTTCATCATTTAAGTTTAAACTTTCATAAATAATTAATTCGGGCAAATTGATTTTTTTATCATCTAAACTCATTATCAACTCATCATCAATTCCTTCAACATCAAGATGTAACCATTTCAAATCTTTTTCTAAGCCACATTGAATAATTAAATCATTTAACGACACCGATTTTTTACTTACTGAAACAAAATTATCAGTATGTTTTGCAATGTGTTCCTTATCAATAGAATTTGTAAAACCTTCGGGACTCTCAAAAAAAGTACAATCCAAACCATCTTTGGTAATTAAAGATTTAATAAGATGTGAATTATTAATATTCGAATAATTTTTTGATAATTCTTCAAATTGTTTGTCAGATGCTTCAACTAAAAATGCTTCGATGATTCCATCTCTAACAGGAATCACCCATTCACCTGTACTTCCATCATGGGTACCGATAGCAATTCCTTTTGAACCTTTATTTTTTAAACACCAATCCAAAAAATGTTTATGTGATAAATCACCGTGCAGAATTGTATCCCATTCCCAAGTATCCACTATTTTATTATTTTTATCTTTAATAGTTGCGATTGAGTTACATGGTTCTAAATATTTAAACCAATGACCTTCATACATATCGGAAATACTCCATTTTATTTGACCATCAACACAATTTTTAACCTCAAATGAGAGAGGAAGTGTATATATAGATGTATCTATTGACTCAATAGTGGCACTTAATATGCCATAAGGATTTTCATCCGTTGGGTGTGAAAAATGTATCATAATTATTTAATTTTTTTTAAAAAAGGTGATACAATCAATACCATTCCAATTATTTAATGGTTTAAATTTAATTGGTGTTTGTGATACAATTTTCATATTATTAGATAATACGATTTCTTTAAATTGTTCAGGAGACATATTGGCTCTACCGGCTGAGTTATTGAACGAATTTTCACTACCACCATAAATCCAAGAATGATGAATAAACGCATGACCTCCGGGTTTTAATACCCTATAAATTTCTTTGATATATTCTTCCGTCACATTTGCGTGCATGTGTACAAACGAATCATAAGAAAATACTAAATCTTGTGAGTTATCTCTAACACCGACTAAAGATTTTCCATCATTAACAAAATAAGCTAATACATGATGACCTAATTTTTCTTTTGTTTTTTGTATACAATACGAGTTCAAATCAATAACAATCAATTCAGAGGCTAATATTGAAAGAAATTGTGTGATTCTACCAAGTCCAGGACCTATTTCCAATATTTTTTTACCCCTGAATTCTTTTATTGTATCGAAAATTTCAGTATTCCATAAATTTTCAGTTGTTCCAAATGGACCTGACCACTCATGTCCATTATTAATCCAAGCATCCTCATTATTCCAAATTCTTTGCTCGTCTATATTATAAATTTTTCCATATTAATTTGTTACTAAAATAATCATTTATCTAAGTAAGTCAATCAATATTTTTTTCATCAAACCATTAGAATAATGTTGTATGGATAGAAAAGAATCTTTATCACCAATATATGGTGTGGGAATACCCAATGTATTACCAATTAATGGTCTATCATTTGTTTCAAAACAAATACTAGTGTCGTTAAGTAATAATATATTATGTTGTTTCATAGCTCTTCCCAATACAAAATCATCACATTCTAATTCCCAATCTTCAATTGGGGTTAAGTCCGAGAATATTATTGGCATTACTTTTCTTGAAACCATATAAGCAACACCGGATGCGAAATAATGATGAGACCAATTTAATGATTCTGGAATGTATTGAGTAAAGTGTTTAGTAATATTTAATCCTGGTAATGGTAAACCAATACCCATATAATCAGGATTAAAATTTGTAATATTATTTATTAACATCTTATCAAATCTTGTTGGGTGAACAAAAGAATCAGAATCAATTCTGAAATAGTATTCATAATTAGTGTGTTCTAAAATCCATTTAATTGGTAATTTTATACTTTTATCTAATAAACCATCTTTACCATCGGAAGTTTTGAATCTAATATAATCACCATCGTCACTATAATAATTTTCTAAATTTGGGTCACCAAAAGATATTTTTACAGAGTAACCTAATTCCTTTAGTAGTGGAACCCAAGTATTTTCACATTCCTTCCAATTTAAACTCCAAGGATGAATATTAGTCCCCGTAACTAAAATAATAATTTTTGATTTATCCATGGTCATAAAATTTATTACGAGTAAAAATTTATCCAATATTCTATCATTTCGTCTAACATACTTTCAAAAGAATATGTTGGTTCCCACCCTGTGTGGTTTTTTAATTTTGTTGAATCTCCTTTCAAATCATGTAGTTCTTCAGGTCTTAGAAATTTTTCATCCATTATAACATAATTTTGGTAGTTTAATTCTAATTTTTTAAAAACGTAATCACATAATTCTTTTACACTATGGGATATACCGGTAGAACATACATAATCATCAGAATTTTCTAGTTGTAATATCATCCACATTGCTTTCACATAATCTTTAGCGTGACCCCAATCACGAGTAGCATCCAAATTACCTAAAGCTAATTTCTTTGATAAACCTAACTTTATCTTTACCGCTTCTTTAACAACTTTATTAGTTACAAAATTAGTACCTCTTCTTGGTGATTCATGGTTAAAAAGAATACCATTTGAAACAAACATGTTATATGAATTTCTGTAGTTTCTACAAATATTATAGGAGTACACCTTTGCACATCCATATGGTGACACAGGATTCATGGGTGTTGTTTCACGTTGAAATCCATCGTCATCAATAGAGTTACCAAACATTTCAGATGATGATGCTTGATAAATTTTTGCATTTGGTTTGATTAACCTAACCGCTTCTAACATATTTAGAGTACCAATTCCTGTGACATTTGCGGTATATATTGGTTGGTCAAATGAAATTCTAACATGCGATTGAGCAGCCAAATTATATATTTCATCTGGTTGTGTTTTTTGAATTACGGATATTAATGATGATAAATCAGTTAAATCCGCGTAAAACAATTTTATTTTATCATAAATTTTATCTAACCTAGCGGTTTGGTTTTCGGCAACTGAATTTCTTTTTAATGTTCCGTAAACATCATATCCTTTTTCTAAAAGAAATTCTGCTAAATAAGAACCATCTTGACCGTTAATACCTGTTATTAATGCTTTTTTCATATTGTATTTTTTATTTTTAATATATTATTTTTTTGTAACAAAATAAAACATTGTTTGAGTACCACCATTATAATTCCAGACAAATGAATGTCTTATTTTACCATGTAGATAAAAATCTTTATTTTGTTCTTCATCGTGAGTTTCAATCGCAATCCTGTCAATTTTGGATAAAGTTTTTGGTGATAAGGAATTAAATAAATCGTATTCCCCACCTTCAATGTCACACTTCAAAAAATCAATTCTATCTAATTTGTATATCTCCATCATTTCTTCCAATGTCATTCGTAAAGGATTACCCTTGTGTGTCCAAAGCCAAGATGGTGATGAATCTTTAGACAGAATACTTGCGTTTAATGTTTGAATATTTTCAAAGTCCTTACAGTTCTCAACTAAACAAGAATACGCTTCAGGAGAACCATCAACAGCAATTACTTTTGATGCTAATTTAGCTGACTTAACAGAAAAAAAACCAGAGTTTGCGCCTAAGTCAACAACAACATCATTTTGATTTAAAACACAATCCCACATTTCATAAATACAACCATTTTTTGAGTGTTCCCAATTGTATATTTCATTGTAGATAAAATCAAATCCGTGATATTCGGTTAGATATTTATTGTCCTCAAACGACTTATTAAAAAAAACATTCGCTTTATCATCATATAGTTTCCAATTTTTTTCCATAACATTTTTTTACTTTTCTAAATAATCTAAAACCGAATATCCTTCTTTTTGGTCTACAATTTTTTCTTTACTGACTAAAATTTTGGATTTAGCGTGATAATTCCATGCCAACCAAAAATCAGGTGAATGCCATCCAGTGTTTTTTATATTGTTCAAAATATTCTCTCTTTCTGATTTCATTATTGCGTATGTTGTACCCATAAGAAAATGTGGGACTTCTAACCAATCACCATGTTCTTTATTCATAGTCCACCATTCCCCACCTGACATATAACATGGACCGGCAAAACTAATTAATTTACCATTAATTTTTTTTGATAGATTATAAGCTTCTACAACTTTATCATAAAATTCATCAGCGGATAAATCAGTATATGAGTCACCTTCGGCAATTATTAATAAATCAACATCCTCATCAAAGTTTTCTGAAATACCTTGAGTATGTGCTTTGTAGGCACCGTAATGTCCGTAAGTTAATACTGGGGGTTCGTTTTTAAATTCTTTTGATGGGTTAATTATATCTGGGTCTTTACAATTTTCCACAGGTAATTCAGTTCTATTGACTATAGAATATCTTGGAATGTAAGACGTAAATTTATGTTTAATTTTTTCCCAACATTGAATCGAAAAGTTTTGTTTATCAATTGTTGATTGCCAATTTGACCCTGAAATATCTTGTGGTTCATTTGGGTCTAATAACAAGTGTACAAATTTAATGTTCAGTGGTTTTTTTACCAATGGACCTAAACCTAATGTAATTAAAAGTTGGTTAGCATCTTGTTCAATATCACCCGTTAAAAAAAATACATTATCTTCATCTTGATACTTTCCCATGTATGTGGGTAAATCAAATATAAAGGTTGGTAAACTATATTCCAACGATTCTTTAATTGATAATGGATTCAATTCCATATTTGATGTAAATAAATGAGCGTCAGATGCTTGTAAGAATACATCGGTATCGTTTCTTTCTCCCCATACAATACAGTTGTCTGGTTTGGTATTCATAATTGGTTCCCAATAATCAACAAAATTAACTGCTTGGTTGCCTAAAAAATGAAATTTTATTTTATAATCTTCTAATAATCTTGCAATCTCAAATGCGTATCCTTGATTTTTACCACTAGTAAACAGACCAATATTAATTACATGTTTATATTCTGGGTCTAATCCTATTATTGATTGAGATTGATGTTTATTGGGTTCTTTTTTATCTATTGGATATTCAATTAAATCGAATGGTATGTTAATATCTTTAAATGTTTCACAAGTAAATGGTGAAACAAAAATAAATTTATCGGGCATAAATTGTTTCCAATTAACTTGGGAATGAGAACTATGCGTCGACTCAAAAATTTTGTATTTCCTATTAGGTGAGTATAATCTTTTGATTATGTGTTTTTCTATGAAAGATTCAGGAAATTCTTCAATCATTATATAGTTCGGGTCATAGTCTTCAATCGCGTTGAATAAGTCGTATTCTTTATTTTCAGATAATGAAATAAATTTATCACCTAACATACTGATTACACGATTTCTTTGAACTACGTATGACCAAGCAACCATGTCATATTCAATTACTACTACATTATAAAAGTCTTGTAATAGTTCTACTTTTTTTGCCACAACTTGAGGACAACCACCTGTAGACATGTGGGGGGTTATAATCATTAACGTTTTCATCTTCTTTTATTTAACAAACCACCAAGTACCAAACCATTCTTCAGTTATGTTTATATTGTAATTGTTTTTTGAACAAAACTCATCAACCGCTGGATTAACACCAAATACACCATGATATACACTAGTGTTATCTGAATTAATTGTCCAAATATATTTGTCTTTGTTGTTAGGTGCAAAATTGGGGTCATTATACCAATCCATATTAATATAATCATGACCAGCAAATACACCACCTTTTTTTAATTTTGGAAACCACAATTCAATATCTTTTACAACAAAATCATACGCGTGATTTGCATCAATATAAATAAAGTCTAAAGAATTGTCTGAAAAAATATTAGAAGCGACTTCTGAAGTCGCTCTAATCATAATTCCTTTATCTTCAAAACCTTTGATATTTTCCATAGTTTGGGTGTAAGCATCAACATGAACACTATGGTTACTAGCGTCTTCATATTCTTTACCTAATGGTCTCCAAACATCTACCATATAAAGAGTACCATTCCATAGATTTAATATTTTTTTAGAAAATTCTCCCTTAAAAACACCTATTTCTACACCAATACCATTACCAACCAAATTTGATAAATTTTTTATTAAATCATCTCTATGACTAATAATTTTATTTTCCATATAATAATTATTTTTCTAAAACTAAATTAGGAAAATACCTAACAAAAAAATCATTGTCATTTTTCCTACGTTCGGTAATTCTGGTTCTAATTTCAGAATAAAAATTCCACGCTAATGGTATAAATACTACTTTATCATTTTGAGAAATTTGATTTATTTTTTCAGGACCAAAAATTGGAATGTTCATTCCTGGTGTTAAGAGATTTTGTTTTAAAGGATTATCATCAATAATGAAATCTAAAGATATCTTACCAAAATTTAATAGAGTGTTACCTTTTGCTGCGGCACCATAACCAACTAAAACATATCCACCATCATTTTTCATTTCTTCTAATTTTTTCTTAAGATTGAATGTTGATTGATAACATTTTAATGCGTATTCGGGGTAAGTCAAAACGTCCGTCATACCTAATTCTTTTTCTTCTAATAAATTTTTAGAAACACCTTCTTTTGGTTCTTTCTTACTTTTTGAAATAACAAAAACATAGCTTGTACCATGTATGTCAGTCTTGAATATATCAAATAAAGTTAGACCACACCTTTCAACAAGTGATTTCATTGAGTTACTACTAAAGAATGAAAGATGTTCATGGTATATCGTATCAAATTCATTATTTCTTACCATATTTGCTTGAGAAGTTTGAATAAACAAAAGAGAATCATCGTGCATAACTTCTTTACATGTATTTAAAAAATCTACAGTATAACTTGTGTGTGCAAAAACATTTTGTGCTGTTATAATATCAAAAGTATTACCATCAAATTTATGAGAAGTATCCGAGTTAAAGTAATCACAAATTATTTCATGACCTCTTAATTTGGAATCTTCATAAAGATTTTCCGCAGGGTCAATACCATAAGTTTTTAATCCTAATTTTAAATAAGAATCTAACTGAGTTCCATCATTACATGCTATATCTAATATTTTTGTTGCTTTTGGTAAATATTCTAAAGTTTTATTCGCAAAATAATCAAAATAATCTCTAAGAGTTTTTGCGGTACCACTAACATATAAGTAATTCTTAAACATTAAGTCAGGGTTAACCGTATGACTAAGTTGTAAATGAAAACAATTTTGACATAAATTTAGGTTTAGAGGATACTCTTCTTGAGTATCACCATTGTGATAATTATTCGCTAACGGTTGTTTTCCCAAATCTAAAATTGACCTTAAATCTGATGTTCCACATGCTAAACATTCAGTATTATGAATGTGAGATATTAAAAATTTATTTTCCATATTCTTGTATATTTGACCTATCTGTAAATTTTATTGTATTAAAGTTTTTTATAATTCCATCGGTTATTGATTCAATCGTGTCTTTAAATTCAAAATCAAAATTCTCACAAAATTTAGAACTATCAATTGAAAAGTTATAAGATTTAGTTTCCAATTTGGAATTTTTTATTGAAAATGGGTCACTTTCATATTCTTTTACAGGAACATTAATTACTGAACTAACACCATATGCAATTTCTTCTGCGGTTTTATTAAAAGATGCTAAATTATATATTCCTCGTTTATCTTCAGAACAATTAATAATTTTATCGATTGCTCTACTTAAATCATTTATACCTAAAATCGGTCTCATAATGTCTTTGATATATAATTTTATTTCACCATCAGTTAAAGCGTTATAAACCATTGAGTTAATCATTACGTCTTTTCTCATATTAGTTGAAAAACCGTTAACGGTTCCAAATCTAAGTCCATAATATTGAACATCAAATTTTGGTGCGTATAAATCTATTACGTGTTTTGTGATATCATAATGATTATGTGGAATGAAATCGTGGTAATTTTCGTCAACAGTATTTTTTCCTGCGTTACCA
>Ga0222712_10004093_pt1 | contig 15448 bp, 8 predicted proteins | sample C33_657DmetaG_FD_165043 | JGI IMG/M metagenome (GOLD analysis project Ga0222712, IMG submission 165043) | Estuarine water microbial communities from San Francisco Bay, California, United States - C33_657D | ecosystem: Environmental > Aquatic > Marine > Unclassified | place: USA: California... | reverse complement strand
AGAAGCACCCTCAACAAACTTTCACTGAGCTTGGTCAACAATGATACCAAACTCAAGATCTCTCAACTGGGAGAGAAAGCAGGAGTTATTGGGGCATGCCTCACCGCCAGGGATACCATTATTTTCTAGTCACCCCCAATCACTGGCATTATGTATAACACAATGGCTCATTAACAATTTAACGATGATTAATTCGCAGGTTTCAGCAAACCCAGTTGCCGTTGAAACTTTTTAACAGCAAGATTTCCAACTTTCTTGCCCTGCCACTTGCCTAGCTCTATGGCGTCCCTGAAATGAATCCCACCATACAATCTTGAAATTGCAGCCTCCTCAGCGGCAAGGTTGAAAGAACTGAACTGTCTTGTTGGCAGGCCAAATTCCAACTCTGTATGGTCGAGGAAGGCAAATCCATCTCCAAAAATTGTTGTCAACATTGTTGCTGCTGCATTTGAGCAAACACTATGGCCAGAGAGATATTCCGGGAATGGCGGAGTTTGCAGCAGTGGTTTCCAACGGGGATCAATCAATCGATGGATGACCGTTTCGGGCCTTATCCGATTGCTTCTGTATTTTTCATCCCAGCAAGCAATGAATGCATCAGCAAGCGTTATACCTACCAAAGCATGCACCATTGCTGTTTGGAAAAGAGAAAGATTAGACTTAATACATGCAATACCAGTAATCCCTATCCAATGTCCCCCGGGAGAAATTTTTTTGAGACCAAATTCAACGTGTCCGATTTGCTGAACAGCAAATGGGTTGCAATCCCAAAAACTTGCAATCAGGGCTTGCTCTTTTGTCTGGTTGTTCCCCAAATCATAAACTTCTTTCAACAATTTGAAATAGGCAGAATTTTTGGCCTTGCTGTACATCACAGGTCTGGCAGGAACAAATTGCTGTGCAGAATCCATGAAAAAAGGCCTGAGTTTATTCCAATGAGGCTCTATGGCAGACATGAAAACAGGTGGTGTTGGTTGCCAAAAAGCATCTCCGGTTTTTGGGGTGTACCTCGGCATGTTATTCAGTTTCGTAAACCCATCTGCCCTGGCAAAAGAGACCATTTGTGCAACCGCAGCTAAAACTAGGTTGTTGGTATTCTCATACAACTGCTTTGAGGTTGATGTTTTCGACCATAATAACTGTAGTGAATCAACTTCTTTTCGCATCAGGTAACCTGAGGGCAAAAGCTTTTCAGCAGCTTTGAATATGGTCAGCAAAGTTGCCAGACTTTTATCTGTCTGTTGTAGCATAGATGGCACAAGATGAATACCAGTAAAATTGTTTACAATACCACTCATGCTTGGATAATGAACGGAGTCATAGAGTGAGATCACTTCATAGGAAGCCATTGAAAGATAGGCATAATACCTGCTAGCAGCCACAGGAGAAGTAACATCATTCAACATGACATCTGTAGCTTTTTTCAAAGCAAAGACAAAATCTTTGCTATCAGTGCGCTCTTGTGACAATGTCGATTCCCATGGAAGAAATGAAAAAAGCAACAATAGTTTTAAGCAATTCATGGAAAAATTTTATCAAAATAAAGGGCATAAGTGAACAATACAATTAGTTGCGGTTTCTGCTATCAATTCAATTTTAATAGCTGATGTAAGCAGGTTCTGCACCATTGATTCCAATCATGAGTATTTTTTTAGAGCCAACACCTTTTGTTTCGATGATATCCCTGATACATCCTTTGATATTCAATCCTGACTGCATCTGGTCAACATACTCAAAATCTCCTTTCCCATTTCCTTTTAACAATGTACCATGATTGGCATCCACCTTTCCAATTTTTATCCTGGCATGTTCAATATTGCCTCCCAGGAATATATCCATGTTCCCATCATGATCAAAATCATCCGTCCAAATGGCATATACTGGTGCATAGTCTGCTTGAACAGGCAGCCGATGCATGATCATTCCCTTAGGAGTATTTTCAAACCAAACGGTATGCAAAAAATCTGCAATAAGTTTTTTCCCAATATTGATTTGTGTACTATCCAAGATTTGTTCTACTTGTGCATCAGCATAAGCATCATAGGTGGGAAACCGCTGACGCAGGCTAACCATCTGATCGGTGATTTCATCACGGGATGCCATGGGATATGATTTTCCCATGATTGGATAAAACAAGAGAGGATCGATGAAACCATTTCCATCAAAATCGCCAAAATACATGGTGATGGGATTTCCTGGTTCTGGCCTTAGCTGGCTGTTCATCCCCCAGTTGCCAACCACCAGATCTTGATCGCCGTCTCTATCAAGGTCTTCAAACCGCATCGTGTTCCACCACCCATGGTATGGAACTGAGAAGAATTGCTTGGTTGCCTCAATACATTTCGATTGGTCAAACTGAAAAACTCGAACTGGACTCCATTCGCCGACAACAACCAGCTCTTCTTTCTTGTCTCCATCAAGATCAATCCAACGGGCATCGGTAATCATACCCAGTTTATTGAAAAATGGTGCAATATGATCTGTTGCGTCTTCAAACTTTCCTTTTCCATCATTCACCAGCAGCCTTGACCGTGGACTGGTGGGATATTCTCCAGGAATAACCCTGCCTGGAGCAAAAAGATCAATGTCTCCATCCCTATCAAAATCAAGTGGCACAATGGCTGTACCTGCATAAGATTTAGAGGGCAACATCCCCTTTGGCCTACTGAATTTACCCCGATCATTTATATAAAGACGGTCTTCCAACTGAAAACTATCATCTACTTGAAACCCACCGCTCACCACATAAAGATCAAGATCTCCATCATTATCTGCATCAAAAAAAACTGCTCCACAATCTTCATAAACCATATCTGTAGAAAATATTTTTTGAACATCCTCCTTGTAACTGCCTCCCCCTTGCTGAAGAAACAATCGGCCAGGATGATTGCGCGGCCCACATACAAATATGTCTTCAAGCCTATCACCATTTACATCGCCTTTTGCGAATCTTGGACCAGAAAATGAAAACATATTGGTCATCAAAGGCTGAATCTTAAAATCATTGGCTTGATCCTCACTATGGGTAAAACTTAAAACTGGACGAACAGCAGTAAAAACGGTACCACCTTTCAATTGGGATTTACCGGCAATACTGGATACAGAAGCTGTCCTGAAATTAGTTGCTGCATTGTTTGCCTTCATCATGACCAACGATGTGTCTAAAAAAACTGGTGCACTTATGACTTGTTTAGATCCATCAGGCCATACAATGCGCAAGGAATCAACATGATTCTCTTTGAGTCCAAAATGAAGTGGCACCTGCATGGAAGACTGAAAACCATGGACAGGATACTGTTGCAGGGTATAACTATTACCTGAAGCGTATACGGTAACTACCGAGCCCAATGCATACCTGTTTTTAGCATTGGATCCTGTACGCAAATCAATTTTTAGAAAATGGCCGCCGGATTTATTTTCCCTTGTATTGTTTCTGTAAAGACCAATTTCCTGGTTCATTCTATTGATGGCTAAATCAAGATCGCCATCATTATCAAGATCTGCGTAGACTGCACCATGAGAAAAATTCAGTTCTTCAAAACCCCAGTCAATGGATTGGTCTTTGAATTGCAGATTTCCCATGTTTTCATATATATAATTATGAAGAGGAGTGGATTGAATACCTTGCAACATCTGAAACATTCGGCTATCAGTCTTTCCCTGGATATGCTTTAAACGCTGATCAGCATAAAATTTCATAAAGTCACGATTGATCATGTCCCTTCCATATCCATTTGTAACAAAGAGATCCTTATTCCCATCCAAATTAAAATCAGCAAAAAGAGCCGCCCAACTCCAATCGGTATTGGATACACCAGCCAGTTGTCCAATTTCGCTAAAGCTACCATTGCCATTGTTGAGCTGCAACATATTGCGCATCAACTGATGATAAAATCCATTTTGAACACCATTGTCATAGAGTTCGTAATTATCAGGAGCATAGAGCAACTTCTGACGCCGGTTGTCTTCAGGAAGCATATCCAAGGTGAAAATATCCATGAGCCCATCATTGTTGATGTCTGCAACATCAACCCCCATTGAGAAATTCGACAGATGGCCCAATGATGACTTCAGGGTCTCAGAAAAGGAACCATTCTTGTTATTGATGTAGAGGTAGTCTTCCTCTACATAATCATTGGACACATAAATATCAGGCCATCCATCATTGTTGAGATCTGAGATATTCAAGCCCAAACCATATCCCAAAGGGTTCGATATGATGCCTGCCTTTCTTGACACATCAGAAAACTTTCCATTCACATTTTCATAAAGGCGATCACCTGCATTTGGATCGACCATTTTTTTTACATACGCAGCATCAAAATTCCGCAGATTCTTGATATTGTGATTCATCACATAGAGATCCAGGTCTCCATCACGGTCCATGTCAAAGAAAGCAGCATGGGTTGAGTATCCCTTGTCTGCAACACCCATTTCTTTTGCCCTATCTGTAAAGGTAAGATTGCCATTGTTGATGAACAGCTGATTCGCCCTTTGATTTGAATCAAGATCACCTGAATAACAAACGTAAATATCCAACCACCCATCTGCATTTACATCGGCAATTGACACGCCGGTCTTCCAACCTGGCTTACCTGAAACACCTGCAGCCCTTGTGAGATCTTCAAACCTAAGCCCACCCTTATTTACATAAAGTTTGTTGGGCGACATATTTCCTGTAAAATACAGATCAACCAACCCATCATTATTAAAGTCGCCGGCCCCTACACCGCCACCATTGTAAAAATACTCGTAGGTGATAATGTTAACAGCGGGGCTTTCAACAATCCTGTTTTGGAAAACAAGCCCGGAGGATTCCCCTGGAACAGCAGTAAATAACTTGGAAGGCTGTGCAAATGTCTGTTTTGAAGAAACAAGCATCATGCAAAGAAGCAAGGACGAAAGAATATAAATGATGATTGATTGTTTCATACCATACTCAAACGAAGTTACATATAATTAAAAATGCCAGGTACTAGGACCTGGCATTTTATTTAAAAACATATGATGATGAACAACTTTCGTTGTCGGGAGATTAATTATCCCACCATACACGGGAAGCCCATGAATCACTGGCAGGAGTCAATCCACTAACTCCGATTTTGTAATTTGCATCGTTTACAGATGCTTCACCGGTTGGATAAATTTGACGACGAGGAATAACTCCCCCAGAGAAATTACCGGTGTATACTACAGGTGTCAAAGTGGGGAAGCCAGAGCGACGCCAGTTGCTCCAAGATTCACTAAAGTTCATTAGCATGCCGGTTGTTGCCCAGAACTGATCATTGATTTGCTTAAGAGAAGCTGCCTGAGTTGTAACGTTCAAAGGTCTGGCTGCAATATATGTATTGATGGCTGCAGTAGGAACTGTGCCAGTTGAACTGAATGTAGCGAGTGACTCCATGCCAGACCTTACACCATTTGCATAGTGGGTAGCTGCATTTCCACCAACTGACCATCCTCTTACAGCAGCCTCAGCCAACAACAGTGAAGTTTCAGCTGCAGTCATGATGAATAATGCTACATCCCTGTTGGGAGTGTATACAGAAGTACGAGGTCTTGAATACCTTCCGATGGGCGAAAGTTCTCCACCTGTTCCAGTTCCCCCAGGATATCCAGGAGATTTGGTGATATCAGTAGCCCCGCCATTCAGGTCATACCCATTGGGCTGACCCAATTGATTTGCAGGTGTATTGTTACCAGCCAAACCGAAAGTTGTATTACCGGTCAAACCTGCAGGAGGAACTTCAGCTACAACGCCAAGCCTAGGATCGTTTGTTGACCTCAGGAAATCAATCAGCGTCTTGCTCCAACGAACTGAATAAAAATCTGCAGGGATGTCCAATGCGCGGGCATTGGGATTGGTATATCCTGTGGAAATACTGCCTCTCATGAATGCATCATCCGCAGAACTGGTAATCACACCACCGGCAAATGCCTTTTCAGCCCAAATTTTTGCAAAAGCTGCATCACGCTTGGTAAATCGCATGGCGATGCGAAGCATCACCGAATAACCCAGCTTTTTCCACTTGACAACATCACCCCCATAAAAAAGGTCTGCACTGGGTTTCAACTTGGTGGCATCGAATTTGGTAAGCGCACCTTCCAACTCAGTCAACAAACCTTTCATTACCGCTTCCTGCTTGTCGTACTTGGGCTGTGAAATTCCAGTCTCACCCTGTAGTGCTTCAGCGTATGGCAAGTCACCATAAATATCCGTAGCATATTGCATCGAAAGCGCTTTAACCACGATTGCGGCAGAAACAACATTTACTTGCTCAGCATTCTTTCCGTAATCCTTCACAATTTGCTGTGCTAAACTGGCCGCACGGTAACAGTTTGTCCAGCTGCTAGCAGTATAGGAATTGGTGTTGGAAGACTGGACGTATTTGTCCATGTTGCTGTAGTAGTTGGCAGCACCAGATGTTGTAGAAGACAAAATCTGTACCCATCCAGATTGGAAGAGGATTGGGCCGGCATAACCGCCTATGGCTTCTTTATATGTATTCTGTGCATTTGACAGAAAGAAGTTGGCATCAAAGCTTGCCGGACTGGCCGCAAGTGGATTTGTATTCAGGGACTCGAAATTTTTCGTACAGCCTGAAAGAATCACAATCGCAGTAATGATTGGCAATAATATTCTTTTCATGTTAATTAATTTATGAATGAGAAAATCGAAACCGGCTCTCTCTATTTTTTAAATTTAATGTTTACGTTCACACCATAAGACCTGGTAGAGGGAAGGTTTGTGCCTTCTATACCATAATAGTTGATGTTTGAACCGAATGTAGCTTCGGGATCGATGTTCTCAGTTTTCTTCATCAAAACAAGAAGATTGCGACCTACCAGTGAGATGTTCATGTTCTCAACAATCAGCAATCTTTTTACAAATGATGCGGGAACTACATATCCAATAGAGAGCTGACGTAGTTTGATAAAATCTCCATCTTGTACATGAGCCTTGGTGACATTCTGAGCAAGTGCTGTGTAATACGCCTGTGGTGTAGCAGTAACTGTGTTGGCTACGCCATTGGCATCAACACCGGTTTTGATACCAGTCTCTCTTCCAACAAGTGTGGCTTTGTTCAAGCCTCTAATCATAGAATAGTAGCTGGTTTGAGAAAGTACTTTATTGCCGTAATTGTAATCAATCAAGAATGAGAAGTTGAAGCTCTTGTAAATGAACTCGTTGTTCAATCCACCAAAGAAAGTAGGAAGAACGCTTCCTTGAGCTACAAGATCACCCCTTACAGGAAGACCAGAAGCATCAACAATGATTGATCCCTTGGAATCATACTTGTAGTCGTAAGCCATGATCTGAGGACCTGCATAACCAGGAACATATGCTGTGATGGCATTACCCAAGGTACCACGACCTGAACCAAGGTTCAACCTTCCATTGGTAGGACCAGTTTTCAGAACCTTGTTTTGAACACTTGTCATGTTCAATGTCACGTTCCAGCTGAATGATTTCTTTTTTATTGGTGATCCTGTCATCTGCAATTCAAGACCCTTGTTTTGCACAGAACCTGAAGGCACGAAACCACTGGTATAACCTGTAGCAATTGAGTAAGAAGCAGGCATAATCTCATTCTTGGTCTTTTTGTCAAAATAAGCAAGGTCTACGCCAAGCCTGTTTCCAAAAAACTTAAGATCAAGTCCAAACTCCAGTTCACTGGTGGTAAACGGCTTCAGCAATCCACTGGGCAGTGAAGTTGGAAAGCTACCAACAGGCAATCCATTGTACGTATTGCCCAGTGAATAGTAAACCCTTGTCTGATAGGGATTAGTAAACTCATTTGAGGTTGTTGCATAAGACGCTCTCACTTTACCATATGATAAAAAAGAAGGCTTGTAGAGTTCAGAGAAAATAAAACTTGAAGTAACAGAAGGTACAAAAGCGGTATTGTTTCCTTCAGGAAGCGTAGAATATGCATCGTATCTTCCGGTAGTTCCCAATGTCAGGAAGTTGCGGTATGTGAAATCAGCAGTATAATATGCTGAATTCACTTGTGTTTCTGAGAAACCATAGCTCCTACCAATGTTGGTTACATTATTGAAACTGTAGAGGTATGGAAGGATGAATGGACTTCCTGACACACCCACAGATTCAAACCTGTTTTTACGGAGATTTGCTCCAACAGCTGCATCAAAACTGATATCATCGTTGATGTCTTTGGCTGCACCAATCAAGGCATCCACATTGAGCTCTGCCCTGTCAGACTGACCTTGGTTGTTCAAACCACCTTTTCTTCCTTGAGAGTATGCTGTACCCCAAGGAGTGACACTCTTCACGCGGTCAAACTGTTGATCTAAACCAAGACGAACTTGAGCATAGAGCCATTTTTCAAAATTGTATTTGAGTGTACTAGCTGTGGTAAAGCGCTTTCTTCCTACATTGTTAACAAGTTGATTTACAACAAACCATGGATTACTTACATATTCGTCATCACTGAACTGAATTTCAAAACCCGTCAATGGCTCATATCCAGGTGCAAGAATCTTTTGATCAATGTTGGTTGCGAGGAAGAGTCCATTATTTGCATTCAGAGGTCCATCACTCAGGTAAGGAACATTTCCTGCCATCTGATCAAGATATGATGCAAACAACGTTACATTAAGCTTTGAAGTAATGTCTTGAACAATGTTCAGGTTAACAGTGTTCCTTTTCAAATCACTGCCGCGCATGATTGAGTTGCTGTTCAGGTTGGAAAAAGAAAGCCTGAATGAACCATTGGCTCCGCCTTTGGAGAGAGAAACAGTGTTTGTGAGGGAAGGACCTGAACGATAGAAATTCTTGACATTATCCTCAACCGCACTATAGGGGTAAGACTTGCCATCAAACTGAATAGTAGAAGAACCATCTAATTTAGCACCCCAGCTGAACCTTCCAGTTTGTCTGGCAAGTGCTGCAGTTGCAGGCTTTTGTCCACCTACACCTTGTCCGTATACATACTGAAAATCAGTAAAGTCAATTGCATGTTCCTCCATGTAGTTCATGTTGTACTCTACAGAGAAGTCATTTTTCTTACCAGTCTTAGTAGTGATCAAGATCACTCCATTTGATGCCCTTGCACCATACAGTGCAGACGCTGACTGTCCTTTAAGTACAGTCATCGATTCAATATCATCAGGGTTTAGGTTACCGATACCATCACCGGCATCGCCACCGCCCCACTCACCTGCACTTCCGCGTTGGGTGTTATCCATTGGGATACCATTGATTACAAAAAGTGGTGCACCTGAACCATTCATACTGGGATTTCCCCTCAGCAGGAGCTTTACCGTACCCTGGGGTCCGGAATTGGTTCCTGCCACTTTCAAACCTGCAACACGACCACTGAGTGAGTTACCCACATTGGTTTCCCTGGCTACACTCAATGCTTCATTGTTGACGGTGGTAACAGCGTACCCAAGCTTTCTGGCTTGCTTGGAAATTCCAAGAGCGGTAACCACTACATCTTGTAGCTGGGTTGCGTCGGCGGTGAGTGAAACAGCAACATTGGATTGTGATGCACCTACAGAAACCTCAGTAGCATTGAAGCCGACGGAGGAAATCTGCAGGACAATGTTGCCCGAAGGTACCTGAAGACTGAAAATACCATCAGCATTGGTGGTGGTAACATTGTTGGCACCTTTCACCTTTACTGTGGCTGAAACTACACCCGCGTTATCGGGCCCGGTAACCTTACCGGTCAGCTGACGTGTTTGGGCTGAAGTCAAAAGACTGAAGCCTACAAGACAGCACATGGTCAGTAGCAATTGTCTCATACTGTTCTTTTTTGGTTTTGAAATAATTTTTAGGTTAACAAACAATCAAATAATGGCCTTCAAAAATAGTGGATTTTAATTTTTATTTAGCGTTTTGCAAATAATAAGGCGCAAATTTAAAAAATACTAAAAAAATTAGCTTACACTTTACCTAGACAAATAAGACTTCATTTTCGATGCATGACTCGAAAAATAAAAAATTGAGAAGGCGAAAAAATCTAGTAGGCCATTGCAAAAAGAACCCTTTGCTTGCTGGGCTTTCCTGAAAATACGCAGATACCGTCTTCAGGTTGGTTGTTCAATGGGATACACCTGATGGTCGCTTTTGCTTCCTCTTTGATTTTTTCCTCTGTTTCTGGTGTGCCATCCCAATGGGCTGAAATAAATCCACCCCTTTCATTGAGTACCTGCTTGAATTCCTCCCAGCTGTTAACTTCCGTAATATGGGAATCCCGGTAAGCCAATGCCCTGTTGTAGAGGTTTTGCTGGATATCAGTCATAAGGAACTTGACATGTTCAATCAGGTCTGCAGCGGGGATAGACTGCTTTTCTTTGGTATCTCTTCTTGCCACTTCCACCACTCCATTTTCAATGTCTTTCTGACCAATCGCGATGCGAACTGGTACCCCTTTGAGTTCATATTCTGCAAACTTCCATCCGGGCCTGGTATTCTCCGAATCGTCGTATTTCACCGATATTCCGTTGGCTTTCAAGCCTGCAACGATGGCATTCACTTTTTCATCGACCAATACTTTCTGTTCTGGTCCTTTGTAAATGGGAACTATCACCACCTGCAGTGGGGCAATCCTCGGTGGGATAACCAATCCTTGGTCATCGCTATGCGCCATCACCAAGGCGCCGATCAGCCTGGTTGAAACACCCCAGGAAGTTGCCCAAACAAATTCCTGTTTGTTCTCTTTGGTCAGATACTTTACATCAAATGCTTTTGCAAAGTTTTGACCAAGAAAATGTGATGTACCGGCCTGCAAGGCCTTACCATCCTGCATCAGGGCTTCGATACAATAGGTTTCCAATGCACCGGCAAATCGTTCATTGGGTGTTTTGATGCCTTTGATGACGGGGAGCGCCATGTAGTTCTCCACGAAATCTCCATAGACATGCAACATTTTTTCTGCTTCACCGATGGCTTCCTCAGCAGTGGCATGGGCTGTATGGCCCTCTTGCCAGAGGAATTCTGCTGTCCGCAGGAAAAGCCTGGTCCTCATTTCCCACCTGACCACATTGGCCCACTGGTTGATCAAAAGGGGCAAATCACGGTATGATTGGATCCAGTCTTTGTAGGCATTCCAGATGATGGCTTCACTGGTTGGACGAACAATGAGTTCCTCTTCCAATTTTGCTTCAGGATCAACCATCAGCTTTCCTTTGTTGTTGGGATCGCTTTTCAACCTGTAATGGGTGACAACAGCACATTCCTTTGCGAAACCTTCAGCATGACCTTCTTCTTTTTCGAGAAAGGATTTGGGAACGAAGAGTGGAAAATATGCATTGACATGGCCTGTTTCCTTGAACATTTTATCCAGAACATCCCTCATGTTTTCCCAAAGGGTATATCCATAGGGCTTTATCACCATGCAGCCCCTGACAGCAGAATAGTCTGCCAGTCCACCTTTTAAAATCAATTCATTGTACCATTGTGAATAATCTGTAGCCCTTGATGTCAGTTCGTTTGCCATATTTATAAATGCTTTAACAGTTTTTGTCGATTCCGCTGCAACTTTAACAGTTGCCGTTCGTCTAATTTATGGAACAGGATTGCGCAAATGTAGTAACTTCGGATTAATCTTTAAATCGCATCGTATGAACAGGATCATTCTTGCCATCTCGCTGGCTTCCATCATGATGGGTTGCAGCACTGCCTACAGGACTGGGCAAACCGTTGATGATGTCTATTTTTCACCTGCCAGACCAGGAAGCGAATATGTCAACATGGAGAAAAATGATGAGTACAGGGCTTCAGAAGTTCCCATGACTGATCGCTACATGCGGATGAAGGCCTTCGGAGGATCCCGGTGGAATTCATTTGATGATGATTATGCCTATTGGAACAATCCACACTGGAACAACAGCAATTATTTCAACGTATACCCATCTTATGGCTACTCGGGCATGAACAGCTTATATTTTGGTAGGCCCAGTTATGGAATTTCAAGCTACCTGAATCCGTTCTCCCCAAATTATTATGGCCAGCCAGTGGTTGTATACAATACCGGCAAATCAATGGCTTCCAATTCAACAGGACCGAGAACCTATTCGCTCAGCAATTATACACCCATGAAATCCAGCAGTGCTGATCCAAAGTCAGGTGGTGGATTTTTGCGCTCAGGCGGACAATCCAACAATACCAGTACCAATGCTCCAAGAGGCGGATACAATCCCCGCAGCACTGGAGAATCTTATGGTAGCCCCGCAAGGATATTCTCCAATAGTTCAAACTCAAGCAGCTCTGGCTCCAGCAGTTCAAGTTCAAGCAGCTCAAGCAGCAGTTCCTCCAGCAGTGGTTCTGCCCCTGTAAGAACATTCCCCAGAGGAGGAAACTAATTCAGTATTGCTCCGTTGGATTGATGATCTGGTTTTAAATGCCATGCTCAATACCTTGTGGATAACACCTGCTCCTTAAATCATTTCGCATGAAGCAACTTCCCATTCTATTTGGTCTATTGTTCAGTTTACAACTGAAAGCACAGGAACCTGTTGATGCGCTTCGTTATTCATTGATGGGGCATGGCGGAACAGCAAGGGCCAGGGCCATTGGTGGGGCAATGACATCATTGGGCGGTGACATTTCTGCGGCATTCATCAATCCTGCAGGGCTTGGCCTTTACAAAACTGGAGAGTTCACATTTACCCCCTCAATGGCATTCAACAATACTAAAATAAACTACCTCGATACAGACAGCAAGACAAACAAAATCACTCCTGATTTCAGCAATATTGGACTGGTCTTGCCCAAGCCCGGATCATGGAATGGCAATTGGAGAAATTTCACCTACGGAATAGGGATGAACAAAACTGTCAATTTTGGCAACAGTACCAGATTGAAAGGCACCAATACAGAAAGCTCTTACTCAGAAAAATACCTGGAAGAGCTGATCAACAACAATGTTACAGACCCGAACCAGGCTGCATCAAAATTTCCTTTCGGTTCCAGCCTTGCCTTCAACACCTATCTCATCGACACCCTTTCAGGGCCGGGCGGCAGGATCAATGGGTACAGAAGCCTTGCAACACCCCAAACCGGTGTGAACCAACAACAGGATATCACCACCAAGGGTAGCATCAACGATATTTATTTTTCTGCAAGCGGTAATTATCTTGATAAGCTTTTTATCGGAGGCGGCCTTACCTTCAGCAAGCTCAAATATGAAAGGACCTCTATTTACAGAGAGTCTGATGCTACGTCTAATACAAAAAACAATTTCAATTATTTTGAGACGGAAGACTACCTCATCAGCGAAGGGGTGGGCATTGGTTTGAAATTGGGGCTGATTGTAAAGCCTTTAGAAAAGCTAAGAATTGGATTGGCATTTCACTCCCCTGTCTTGTACAACATGGACGACAAATACAGTAGCAAAATCACCACGGACCTTGAAGGCTATCAAGGGAATGGAGTACTCAAACAAAGTTCACTTGATTTCAACAATGACGAACTTGGCCAGTTTCAATACAATTTCACCAATCCGATGCGGTTGATGGCTGGAATTTCCTACGTATTGAATGAAGTTGCCGATGTAAACATGCAAAAAGGTTTCATCAGTGCAGATATCGAATACCTGGACTATACCAATGCTAAGTTCAGCGGTGCCACTACAAGCAATGACAGCTACTTAAACCAGGTGAACAATGCAATAAATGAACAATTCAAGTCTGCCCTGAACATGCGGTTGGGCGGCGAGCTCAAGTTCAAGACCATCATGACCAGGCTTGGCTTTAATTACATGGGCAATGCCTATGCGAATGATTTGTTGAAAGCCAGACAGATGAACATCAGTGGTGGATTGGGATACCGAAACATGGGATTTTTTATAGACCTCACCTATGTTCAACAGCTGATCAAGGATGCCAGTTTTCCCTACAGGCTAGACAATGGCTTTTATGAGCCAGGCAATGTGCGGGCCAGCAACGGCAATATTTTCCTGACGGTTGGATTCAAATTTTAAACCCAGGTTTTAGAAAGGTATATCATTCCCCAACTTGGTGCAAGCTTACAGCTTATCCTTAATTTTCATTAAATTGCATCATGGCCATTCTTAAATTTCGTGTCTACTTTGAAGAAGACGATACCATCTATCGTGACATCGTCATCAAGCACAACCAGTCATTTTTTGAATTGCACCAAATGATTTTGTCTGCCTATGAATTCGACAGTATTCACCAGGCAACATTTTTCAGAAGCAATGATAGTTGGCTAAGGGGAAGGGAAATTAGTCTGGAAAAATATGATGGAGTTGAATACAGGGTAGAGCCATTAGACATGTTTGAAACAACCATCGGATCAGAAATCCGTGATACGGAACAAAAATTCATCTACCTCTACGACTTTAACAAGAACTGGTCTTTTAAGGTGCAATTGATCGGTGTTTCAAAAGAGGAAAATTCAAAAATCAGCTATCCTTCCATCACAAGAAAAGAAGGGATAGGCCCAAGCCAATATGGCATCAAAAGCATCCTTGGTGACCGCTTTTCGGATGTTGAGGAGAAATACGATCTCGCTTCTCTTGGGGACGGTTTTTCAGACGAAGGAGAAGATGCAGGCGGAAATGAGGATGCCGGCGATGAAGCAGATGGCGCCGAAGAGGACACATCATTTTAGCATGGCCGAAAAAGAATGCATCATCATTGTTGGGCCTACTGCAGTGGGAAAAACCGCTGAGGCCATCAAGATTGCAACAGCACTGAAAACTGAAATCATTTCTGCAGACTCGAGGCAATGTTACAAGGAAATGAAAATCGGTGTAGCCAGGCCTTCAGATGCAGAATTATCTGCAGTGAAGCATCATTTCATAGCCAACCATTCCATTCAAGAAAACATTACAGCCGCGAGTTTTGAAAACGAGGCCCTTGCCTGCCTTGACATCATTTTTCAAAAACATGATCAGGCCGTTGTATGTGGAGGAACTGGACTATACATCAAGGCACTTGCTGAAGGCCTGGATGATATACCTGAAGTGCCTATTACAGTTCGAAACCAGGCCATCGCCATCCATCAGAATAAAGGGTTGGAAGGCCTTAGAGATGCTTTGCTCAGCCTTGATCCTGGATTTGCACTGTTGGGAGACATCAACAACCCCAACCGTATGATGAGGGCGCTTGAAGTGATCATGCATACAGGATTTCCGATTTCCCATTTTCAAAAGGGGAGTGCGCAAAAACAATTGGATGAAGAACAGCCTTACAGGTCTGTAGCGAAAAGAAATTTCAAGATCCGCTATCATTTCATACAAATGCCCAGAGAAGATCTTTATACAAGAATCAATCATCGGGCAGATATGATGATGACAGAAGGACTGGAGGATGAGGCCAGGTCTTTGTATGCATTCAAGCATTTGCCAGCCTTGCAAACGGTGGGATATAAAGAACTCTTCGATTTTTTTGAGGGTAAATATTCAAGGGAAGAGGCAATCGAAAAAATCAAACAGCATACCAGAAATTATGC
>Ga0222712_10004092_pt1 | contig 15450 bp, 24 predicted proteins | sample C33_657DmetaG_FD_165043 | JGI IMG/M metagenome (GOLD analysis project Ga0222712, IMG submission 165043) | Estuarine water microbial communities from San Francisco Bay, California, United States - C33_657D | ecosystem: Environmental > Aquatic > Marine > Unclassified | place: USA: California... | reverse complement strand
TTAATTTATTAGTTTTTATAATGGGCCCACCCCCGAGAGGGGACCTATTATTGATTTGTCTAACATTTTTGGTTGGGTTTGGTCTTGGTTTTGTGTGTGTGAGGTAGGGGTTGTGTAAGATTTAATCTTAATATTAATCTTATTTTTAAGCTTATTTTAAAAGGTGGGAGAGCCCACCACACAATGTATACTCTACCACCACCTAATAGAGTTACGATGGACTCTCCCTTGGATACAGACAACTATATGTTGATCTCTATATTATAATATTTTTTGAAATCACGGCGCATCGGATGGAGGGCCGATTCCGTGCCGTGAGTCGTATACATCGGACCTTCTACGCCATCTGGCGGAAGTATCCGATATACTCCTGATTTCTTTTGATCAACTTTAAAGCCTAACCGAACAAGTTCAGCTAGTACTTTTTTCATCGCTTTAGATTGATGCTGCCGAGGCATCTTACAATCTCCTTATGTTAGTGTCTATTTCCGTTAGGGATAGTATAGCATAGGTATTGTATCTATTGCAACATTCTCTCTTGTTTTTGCCGGCGGTCTGAGGACTACCGGTATTTTTTTAGAAGAGAGAATACTCTCGTACTCTATAGGGGGCCTCGCTGTCGCTCGGCCCCCCAAGAAAATCTGTCTTTTGGTTATTAGTATTATATAGAGAGAGAATAGTATTAATCTTGTATGATCCAATCTTGACCGTCTTCTGAAGCTAGATAGGTTAGTGCACTGTCACCAATCCATTCTGCTTTCCATGCATATTGACAGCATGGCTTTTCGTCTGGGCCATTTGGACTGTGTCCACCTTTGCCTACTAGGATACCCAGTAGGGGGAAGGTGTCTAGGAACTTTAGTACACAGTCATGACACAAGTTTATTTGTGTTGCCTCAAACCCGATACAGTCCGTGAAGCCGGCGTAGTATCCGAAGTTATTGAGATCAAATGTCCATCCATTATCTGGATGGTTTTCTTGACTATGATGCGGAGCCATAGACCCACACCCATTACAGATGTGAAAACCATGGCGAGGATAATTTGCTGGATACTCATTCACCTTTGTTCCTTTTTGCTCGTAGGGCTCCACGCTTGCGTGCACTGAGTCCACCCCAGATGCCATGCAAGTTTGGTTGTACCATAGCGTATTCTAAACATTCAATCTTTACTGGACAACGATTGCAAATGTCCATTGCTAGTTTGATAGCAGGGGTTCTGCCTGGTTGTTCTGGGAACCAGTCTCCCTCTGTGTTGCCTTTACATGCGGCGTTGCTCATCCATCGTTGGATATCTAACATTTCAAGTGGTGTGCTCATGAGTTGATCCTTTTTGAATTAGGTAAAATTTTTTTATAATAAAGTATTAGGTGGTAGACGGTTGGTTCGCAGCATTCATCGGGAATGTGCTCGCCTACCACCCAATACAGTTCTTATAGTGAGGCTGACCTGCGATCAGTCAGGCCAACCCCACTACTTCCTATGGGGAAGGAAGATCAGAATGGCTCCTCAGCATTAGCAATTTCTGCTACTTGAGTATCCACTGTCTTTGCTGGTGCCTTCGTGGTGTTTGACCAAACATCAAGGTCAATGATTTCACCTTCAGTATATACAGACCAACGACCACAAGGGGCGTTTACTGCGTTATACTTGTTGTCAATCTGCTTTTTACCATTGACAATCTTTGTTTGACGCGCAGCACCAGACCAGCAGTTTACATAGTCTTTAGCCATATTGAGCTCAGCTTCAATCTTAGCCTGCTTCAACTTGATTTCATCTTGCGAGAGTTTAGCAAGGTTTGCGTCAAGTTCAGCCTTGAGTACAGAAGCGACAGTCTTATGCTTGACTACACGCTCAAAGTTCTCAGTGATTGCGCTAACGATATCTACGAAGCCTTGTCCAGTCTTGGAAAGCTTACGGTCAGATGTACCAAGTTCAAACGATACAAGTTCCAGACCAGTCTTACCTTCTGGCATTTTATATGCTGTGTTGAACGATGGGCTGTTTGCTACTGAACGCATATCATCAACACCACCAGCAGAACGGAATGTTTCTACTGCGTGTGCGATGCCTGCTTCACTAGCACCCATTTGCTGGAACATCAGAGGCCCACCATTGCGCAAGCCGTTGAGTGACAGGTTCTTGTTCAACATCTCGTTGATCTTGTCGTCGCTAAGTCCCTTGCCGAAGCTTTCAACAATGAACTGCTTCATCAAGTCATAGAGAGCCATTTCAGTGCCGTCAACTTGTACTGTGACATCTGCCACAAAGTTGTTGAATACGCCACCGAATACTTGCGTTACGCGTGGTTCCTCATCTTGACGGTTGACAATGTGATCCCGAACGGTCAAACGGCTCCAGTTAGCGTCCTTGACAAGGATCGTGGTTGGAACAGCAATTCCATTGATTGAACCAGCAACAGTTGTAGCTTCACCAACTACAATCTTTGTGGTCTTTGCGCTTGACGAGAACAGATCTGGCTGTTCCAATACAATTGCAAAATCATCTTTCTTATAACCGAATTTTTCTAGTAATGACATAATTATTCCTTATTGTGTGTATTATATGGATATGATATTGTGTTATTGCTTATTTTGGGACAAGCCCAAACCTTTGTATTAGTCCTCGTTAGTTACTTCAGGCTTTTTGAACTCAGCTTTGAAGTCAGTTACGAATCCGTCTTTTGCACCCTTGAGTGCTTCCATTGTTGCTTTAGTGTTTGTCTTTAGAAATTCTGGCGTAGCAGTTACAACTTCAACTGATTTGCCAGTAACTTTTCCTAGAAACTTACCTAACATATTTTTCTCCTTAGTTGAAAATAGAGTCTAAGATATCTGATATTAGTTCAAATAGCCAATCTAACAAACGGTCACCCCCTTTCCGAAGTGATACCGACTTATTCCTATTTCTGTCGGTACGTAGGGTGATTCATACGCGCTACAATGTTTGTGAACTTAGCTTCATCATCAGTGTTTACCCACTCAGGGAAGTCTGCTTCTTTTTCATTGTAGTGATTGTATATATCTTGAAATGCTTGGCTAGTGGCTAATGGCCTATTGCGTAAGCGACGCTTGATCTTTTCTTGCTCAATGCCACGGATGATACCTATTGCAAAGCCAGTGATAGCACTAAATGCTATGTAGCCCCAGAATAGTTTCTTATAGTTCATTGTTTATCTCCCATTCTAAAGAATGTTGCTTTCTTGATGTAGAGCCATATGCCGGCAATTACGAAAGCAATTGATGTAGTGATGACTGTAAGTTTCTTCATTATTTACCTTCCATTACTTTGGTGAATATTCTGCGAAGCCATGCCATCATTACATAACCGCCGGCAACGAAAGACACTATCATTAGTCCAAATGTTTTCATACTTTTGATACTCCTGAGTAAATATAAGATTGAACAATATCTGCGTAGAGATCTACAACAGCGATGCCTTTTTCAAATGTTTCAATTGCTGGCATTCTGTATGTAAGATGATCAGATGAGTCCGGCAAGTAACCACTTGGGCTTTGAACACTAAATTCAATTTGATTAGTGCCATCTGACAATTGCTCAACGCGCATTGAACTAATCATACCTTTAGGTAATGAATAGCCCAATCCATTATAGACTCTAAAGCCATAATACTTTACATAATCAGTTGTTTCTTCAAATTTTTCTACTATCATGGTATTACCTTTCAGTGTAGGGTGAGTGTTTTATCTTGTAGTGTGTGGAAATCCTCTAAGCACCAATCTTCAGTGGTGATTATAGGACTTCCTTTTGATTTGATGGATATTGTTACTGTGAGCTTGGTTTTGTGACATATGGCACACAATCCTTTGCGTGGTATGTCATCAATGAGTTGGATTTTCATGGTTTAGTCCTCCCGACTTATTCCTTTAGAATAATATTCAACGGATAGTTCTTTGTGGCATACGCTACAATATATTCCGCGACAATCTTGTTCCTCAAAATAAAACTGGTGGTTTTCACATTTGTGTAGCTTCCATGGATTGCCGGCAGCATATCGCACAATGCCTCGCACGAATACAGCCGATATGAGGATTAGTATGACAATAGGTAGAATGGCGTTCATTAGTAGTCTCCATGTTTAGCTGCATCGAGTGATTCGAGGCATGGGTTACTTCCACAGCATTGGCAAGGCTTGAGATTGTCAAGTGCGTCTTGCAGTGCAATAACTTTATCGGACAACTGCTCAATAAGCAATTGGTGTGATTCACAGATCTCAAGCAATGAGTCTGTACGGCGGTTCATTTCCTTGACCGTTTCTAGCAGGGTCATTTGGCTAATCTTGATTAGACCTTCTTTGGTCGCAATAAGATTAACATCAAATGAGTCATCTTGAATTCCCATAACAATCCTTTCAGTTGAGATGAATAATAATAAATATTTTCTTTCACTCAAGTCTTGCGACATCTTGCCATTGCAATTTAGAATCGCAAAGGATGTACTTATACATTACTTGAATTCAGACTCCATATTGAAGTAAGAAAATAATATGACATATTGATACAACGCTATTCCTGCATATGTCAGACAGTACTATAATGTCGCCCTTGTACCAGTGGCCTAGGCTATCCTAAATATTTAAAAGTGGCTATAGCTCCACTGTTCATTGTCAACTTTACATCGATAGAACGACCGATTGTGTAATTAGGCGGTGACTGCCCAACCTGTTCCGACATCCATTGGTGTACAGGCTACCAGTACATAGGCTTTTATATGTGTCCTATGATTATTTACACAGACCCGACTTATTCCTGAGGATTATGATACTAGGAACAAAAAAAATAGGGAACTAAGCGCAAAAAAAAGATGCCAGCCAAGCCGATGTGCGGGGAGGCACACCGACCTGACTGACATCAAACTAGAACTCAGGACAAGCTCAGAAAGGCTCATCCATCGTTGCGTCGGACGGAACAACAGCACTTGCAAGCAAAGCAGTGCCACGGAAGTCAACAAGGATATCGAGGTCATCGATATTGCCACGCTCAGGCGAAACAGACAGTTCACCAATCTCATAGGTGAAGAACACATCATCTTTCAACCAGATTGCTTGGCTGTCCAGATAAGTCCCGTTTTCCTTGCGCTTGCCAAAGTTGAAGCACTCGCTGTCGTTTACAACAGCAAGACGGCAGTTTGGGTGATACAGTTCACCGTTCTTATCGGTGGCCGTGCCATCAATCAATGCCTGAGCAATTGCAATGACCTTGCGGGACTTGTTCACTTCAAGCCAAATGGTATAGTTGACACCAAGCTCAAAGCCTGCTTCCTCACCGAACTTAGCCCGGAGAGTTACAGGGACGTTGGTCTTGTCGAACGAGCCTGAGCCGTCCTTCAAGTTTTCTGTGCGCGTTTGAGGTGCGCCTACCTTCGTGATGAGAAGAGTCATTAGACCCAACTCCTTTCCGTGACCGTAGTCACATAATCTACTGATAACCCGATGTTACCAGTAGGCGAGGTTTTCAAAACCCCGACTTATTCAACGGCTGGACCCGTGATGGGGGCCAACCGCAGAAAATCGTTTAGAATCTCGTGAGTGAAGCATAGTGAAGAGTAAAGGAAGCAAAGCCAGACCAGTGATACTAGAAGTATCTCGGGGGGCTATTTTAGAATAAGGAGAGTAGGATAATACTCATCCTAGAGCCCCATGTTCTTGAGGCCCTGGATGAGCATATCCATCAGTGTTACCTGTCCACGCTTACCGGCTTGGAAGATGATACGATCCACCATGCCATAACGCAGATTGCTGTTTGACTTGACATACTCGCCACGTCCCTCATGCCATGCTTTAACATAGCACATCTTTGGATCCGTGAGCCAGCGGTACAGAGCAACAACAAACTTGTTTGGGTCAATGTTCTTGTCCTTTGCAAAGGTATTGATCTCAGACACCATGTCGTTGACCAGTCCTTCGAGTTCATTGGATGTGAACACTGCATTCCAAGCTTTAAAGTAACGGCTGTTGCTTTCTGCCTCTTCTGCCTTGCGTTCTGTCTTCTTCTCGTCCCATGCACGAATCTTGCGCATATGACGTGAGTAGAAGTCTTCGAACACAGCCTGGTATGAATCAGACAATGTAGGAATAGCTTCTTGAAGTTTAACAATCAGCTCAGAACGTGAACGAAGGTGCATTGTTGCCTGCGTCTCAATCTGGATGTCCTTAAGTACTTCTTTGTACTTATTGTTCATTTGAGTGAACGGTCCATCACACAGAGGGAAGTCAACATCAGCAAGCTGTTCACGCCACAACTTTGGCATACGGCTAACCAGATAAGCATCTACTGACTTACCTGAGTCAACGATATCATCAAAGAGTTGATCCCACATTTGTGAGACCGAATCCTTGATGAACACGAATGCATCGATATTAGCTGTCTGTGCAGTTGTATCGATAATGTCGTTACCGTTAGCTGGCATGTTAGCTGGGTAAGATGGGCCAAAGATTGCGCTCCGGACCATCAAGCAGTTAACAAAGCTACCAAAGCCAGGGTTATTCAACTGAGCATGGATCATGTCAAGAGCATTGTCTGCAGTCATTTCATCACGACTGTACTGTGCTTCTTTCAAGATGTTAGTCAGTTCATCACTGGTTGTGGTATCTGCAAACAAGACAGGCATTGGCAAGGTTGCATTTGCAAGGTCAATAACCTGAACAAACTCTTCCTTGACACGCATGAATGGCATTGTGCATTCGTCATAAAGCTCGATGCTGTAACCACCAGGACCGTTTGGTGAACGGACAACAACAACCATATCGATTGCTTCTTCTGGAGTGGTTGGCAATACAAGATTACGTGCAATTACAGCATGCTCTGCCATAATATTATTAATCTTGATATCGCTGCACCAAAGCTTGATGCGAATAAAGCGAGCCATGTCACCGTCTTGGTCCCATGTATCGTGAAGGTCTGCTGTCTCAGCAAAGCGATCACCTGGGATAACTGCACCAAAGCGCTTGTCATACCAAACGACATCTGCTTTATCCCGTGGAACATTCAATCCACCAAGAATCTGCAGTGCTTCGTAAGTGATAACTGGAGCCAAGAATGCATTTGACATTGGCAGCCACATACGCTGGTTACGCAATGAAGATGACATACGGTTGGACAGCTGACCAAATGCAAGATGCATAAAGTTTGAACTGTCGTACAATGAATAGCCAGCTTCTTGCCACTTTTCGTAGTTGGCTTGCCACTCTTGCAATTCATTGTTCTCGTTTGTAACACCATTGCTTTCTTCGCTCTGTGCTGTTGGATTTGTAAGCATCCATTGTGGGATCTCGCCCTTCTCAACTTCTGCCTTGAAATCTTCGAGCAACGAATCCAACTCTAAGTTGAAACGCTCCTGAGTATAAAGCCATGGGTTGTTGATCTTTGATTGATCATCCCAGGTAACTTCATACAGTGAATCCAGTGGCCAAGCAACAAAGCTAAAGCCATTGTCATCAATGAACATTTCTTTCTTCAAGTTTGCTTCGTGGCATACGATATCTGCTGAGATGTCTACATCTTCAACGAGAATCAACATACCCTTGATCAATCCCTGAGAAGAGATATAACGAGCAATGAATGGCTGAGGGTCGTTGTGTGCAACCCAAATCATCCGACGTCGTGCATCTGCATCTTGAATGCTCAAGCACATCTTGATGAATGCAGTCTTCCTCATCATGATTGGACCGTCAAACATTACCTGCTCTGTGGCTGGATTGTAGCTCATGCCATAGTGCTGATAATACTCTTCCATCCGTTGATCTGTCCACACATCTACGGTGAGCTTGTTTACCGAGCTCTTTGTGTAGATTTGTGTAAACCGTGGGATTTCTTGCAAACGCTTTGGTGTCTTCTTCATGTTGTAAACAATCAGACCAAGATCTTCCAAAGTCCAGGTGTTATCCAGGCGTGTCTTCAGAAAGAAGCTGTGTTCAGTGTTTGCCCAAGCAAAGTTGCTGTTGGACACGAGATCCTGAACATTACCTCCATCTTTGTCCATCCATGTCTTGAGTTCAGTGTTCTTAACCATGGTAAGAGTAAAGCTCTTGCCGCGGCTAGAAAGCATCTTCTCGAGTAAGCCATAGTGGTAAGCATCACCGGTAAGGATTGGCATGAGCCACAGATTATGTGTGTACTCTCCATTGCCACCCTTGCGGATAGTCTTTCCCATCTTGAATGGTTTGCCTGTCTTAATTGCTTGCTGGTAACCCTTTGCCTCCTCTGGTGTAGGATTGTTGGTTACCACGTGGAAGCAATCATTGATGTATGAGATCACTTGATCCCCTTTCTGTTGTGGTTGAATTTGAGGCTCTTGCGTCAGCCGCTTGAGCTTTTGTTGTGGTGTTTCTTGCTTCATGGGTTTTACCTCCCCATCTGTTGTTGGTTTATGTTTATCAATAAATTCTGCAACCTGAGGATTTTCATCCAGCATTGTTTGCAGTCTTTGATCGATGTTTACTTTCCTTGCTGCGTTTGTGCTTGCAATTGCCCAAACATTGATTGCCCACCTATTCGGAGCAACATTAGATACTGAGTGAACATGCTTACAATTAAACTTGAACACTTCACCACCCTTCAGATGCATTGAATAATCCGGCTTTGCTAGATCACGGCTAGAGGAAATAGACCAATCGCACTCGCCAAGATTTATAGCAAATGACCATTCAGCTGCATAAGTTGTATCCCTATGCGGCTTAATTGATCCACCCTTTGATGCAAGAGCAACTTGTGCCGTAAAGCCATGCTTTGCGCAAAGATCAACAATGAATTGCCAAAGTTCATCATGCAATAGTCCAGGAATAAACGGACGATTAAATGACTGTGGGCTATCCAAAGGTGCTTCATATGGCAACCATACGCGCATACGCCCCTTTGCATAATTGCTGACGTCAGCCTGCAGATTAGGAACTACATCCTTTTCAAGCAAGCCTACAATGTGATTGATTGTTTCTGGATTTAGCCGTTCTAGCTTTACCAGTGCCTCAGCTGGTGCTGTTGGCGTCTTTATTTCTTCCATGGGTTTTACCTCCCCATTTGTTGGTTGGTTGTTTGGTTGATTGAATACACACATGCGATGCATCCGTTAACGAATACTTCAGTGCCTGATCCGCCCATCTCTTCTGGCTGATACTGTGCGTCACATACAGGGCATTGAACTTTGCCAAATGGCTCATCCTCATGTTTAACTTGAACAGGCTTAACAGGCTTAGGTTTGTATGCCTTCAGTTTGTCAATTGCTGCTTGCGCCCACTTGGTTGTAAGAACATGTGTTCCATTCTTATGTGCATTCATCTTTGCAATCAAAGACTCTTGCTCATCAATGGTCATTAGTTCTCCAACTTCTTTAAACAAAGAACGGATGAAGTTTATTTGCTTAACCGTCATTGGATTTTCTTTTGGTGCAAGTTGAGCCAATTGTTCTCCACACAGCTCACAATAAACTGCCTTGTAGTCTGTGTTTACTTGCCCTGGAATTAGTTTCCAATCCCAGATTTGGTGTTTGCACTTTGACATCGGTTTTACCTCCCGATTTGTTGTTGTTGGTTGATTTGACATTGCTGCTACCTCCTTGGTAGTTGTTTGTTGTTGATTGACATTTTCTTGGGGGACTAGTTCAATTGCTGTGGATGACTGCAAATTATGCAGATGAGCTTCTGGATAAAAGGTAGTTTGCGGTATTGCGTCCCAAATAATTGAGACTGTATACCCTCCCTTTGGTATCTTCTGAACATAATTCCATTTTCCACGTGAATTCTGTCGATTAACAAAGACGCCGTCAGGTTCGTGTCTAACCCATTTAACAGTGCCTGTTCGATGGGATCTAGACTTGGAACGTACCTTGTCTCCTGGATTGAATGGCTTCATGATTGCTTTCCTTTCCTGTTTAAGGTCTTTTGATAATTTGATTCCCATTTAGCCACAGTGTCATATGACACAGTTGGATAAATAATTCTTGAGTTTGGTTTGTTAACTCTGTATATCTCACCAAGAGTCCATCCCTTACCCCAGCATTCAGTGCAACTTGGTGATGAGTTACATCTCCATCTGCATTGTTTTCTTACTGTCCAATACTTCTTTTCTTTTTGCTTCTGGTAATACGACATGGTCATTTCCCTTCCTCGTCGAATAGGCTTGGTTGGACCTCATTGAACTTCCGGACCTTCTTTGCCTTCTTTGTTTTACTGTTGAGCTTGTGATTCCTCAACTCGTTGCATGTCTCACAGAGTGTTGTTCCACCATTGAAATTATGGTAAACACCAGTCCCTGCCCATACCCACTCCCTGCACCATTCACAGAAAGTGTTGTTATAGTTACGCAACATGTTTACTTTCCTCCTTTGTTGTAGGTATTTGCGTCAATGACAACAATGTTGTGCTTCTTCATAATTGCATGGTTGCTGTCTTCCATTGCAACTACAAACTTATTCTTGTAACGATTCTCAATCCTTGGAATGAGAACATCTTTCACGTGACTTGGAGCCAAGCCATTCATTTCTACGGGCCTGTGCCATACTCCCGTAATCATGTGGTAAACTCCCATTTCCTTGAGCTTCTTAACTGTAAATGGCTTGCAAGTTGTATCACGAGCCGTAAGAACAATTAATACATACCCTAAGGCATGCAACCGCTTCAACTGCTTAATCCCTTCGTAGAAGACTTCAGCATTCATGGTTTGCTCATTCCAGTAATTGATGTACTCTGGCATCTTTGCCTTTGATTCATCAAACTCTGTTGCAGAAACTAAAGTTCCATCGATATCAATCAATGCCAACTTATTCATTTGCATCTCCTTGTCTTTTGTGCAACGCTTCTTGTAAGAACGAATGCATGAATACTCATTCATACGTTCTGTGATCTTCTGGTAATGCAATTCATCTCCATCCATTTCAACGTAGTGAATTCCACTCTTAGCTCCAAGCAAACGCCCAAAGCCCCAAATGACATCTGATTTCTCATCTGCCTTATCTTTATCAGTCTTTGCTTCAATGAATTCCTTCATCTCGTCATTGATATCTGAAATTGCTTCGCTTACTGTCAGCACACGCCAACAGCTGCAGAACTCGTATTGCCTCATTATTTTCTCCTTTAAGAGTTAGTTAGGAGACTAGTGACTTGTTCACTAGTCATTAAAAAAAAAGATTCCCCAGGGACCGAAGTCCCCAGGGAAATCTTTTGCTTGATTACTTAATTACTTACTTGTATAGCTTTAATTCAATTTCTTTTTGTTGCCATACTTCTTCAATGCATGCGCTCAAGTTAAAGTAATCAATTATTGCTTGAATGAATTCCTTTGAGAATCCAATTAAATCACCATTAACTTCAACTTCAGTGTATTTAATTCCACTATTAACACTATGAACTGATGGTCTTCCGCTCCATGGTCCACTAATAACCTTGTGTGAACCATCTTGCATTGTCAATTCAAATGAATGACCTCCATAACCACGACCAATCTTGTTTGATCCATCATGGATATAACCATTAACAATTGCACCATCTTCTGAAACACCAACAAATGAATATGATGATCCTGTTTCATCAAACACATTGTCATATTGTGTATATGTCAATGCTTCACTTGTTAGTCGATTGTCACTGGATTTAACTTGAAGTTCGTACCAGTATCCCCAATCATGTAGGACAACCTCAGCTTTTGAGATTGCATCCAATCTTGACTGGAATTTGTTTATGTTTTCTTTCATGATTACTCCCCTCCCAGAGAGTATCGACTAGTGACTTTTGTACTAGTCATTAAAAAAAAAGATTCCCCAGGGACCGAAGTCCCCAGGGAAATCTTTCTTACTTACTTATTGGCTAGAAGCGCCCCTCATCTTGATAAGCTGGAAGAGCCTTCTTTGCGTCTTCTTCTGTTGCGTAGTAGCAAAAGGAATACTGAGTCCAAGGATACCAACCGTCCAAGTCCTCATCCCAATAAAGGGCGCCAATGTAATAACCTGCTGCGCTTTTCAACACCATGGGTGCTGAGATTTCATCCAATCTTGATTGGATTTTGTTTTTGTTTTCCTTCATGGTTATGGCCCCTCCTAGAGCCATTGACTAGTGACCTTTGTCCTAGTCATTAAAAAAAAAGATTCCCAGGATGGCAGAGGGTACCATCCCGGGAAATCTTCTCTTTGAGGATCCTACTTAATGTAGGTGGCTACTTACTTAAGGTAAATAGCTTCTTCTGTTGACTTAACGTAAACAGTTGATGACACAACTGCCATCTGCTCAATCCTCACAAACAATTCGCGATCATCCGACAGTCTTGTTCCCTGATTGAGCCATTCATTTGCCAACTCTGTAGCACGCTCGTGCTTCTTGGTGACAAGCTGACGGAGACTACCAACAAGAACAGCTATATCATCATCATCTTCAGGATGGCCAGCCCAAAGGCTTACTACCCAATAGTATGGTTCTTGGTCTTGCACTTCTTGAGGAGAATAGTTCCTCGGTGTTTTAATCATTTTTATCATGGTTATGGCCCCTCCTAGAGCCATTGACTAGTGACCTTTGTCCTAGTCATTAAAAAAAAAGATTCCCCAGGGACCGAAGTCCCCAGGGAAATCTTTTGTATTATTATTTATTTTTCAGATACATAATTACAACCCGTGTATATATACGGATAAATAACTATTTACTTATGTGTTTTTGGCTTGTTACCGCGGAACCCATGTGATCTCGCCCAAGTATCCTTGTTGTGAGAAACATATTCTCCATCATGATACAGTTGTATACCGCACTTGATGTTCCCATTGAAACGTTCCATACCGTCTTTATCGATAATTCCGTTCCATAATGAATATTCTATTTCATCATTGAGTGATTCCGCGTAGAAATCATAATCGCTGATTTCTTCTTCGCTTGCAAAAGTGTAGTTGTCAATTTCGCTGTAATAATCAATATCGTTTTGACCGATACCAACTACTTCGCTTGTTGCAAAACCTTCTTTTGCAAACTTATCTATTTTATTTACCAACCTTGATAGCAAGATTTTGTCTAATTCAGACAGCATGTCAGTAACAAACTCTTCTGCCATAGCTTCCATCATAGCTTCCATCTTGCTAACCCAATTGCAATACCACAGTGCTAGAACCTGTGGCGCAACAGCAACGGCAAAGAAAACCATTGCCAACAGTATGTATATGTACATTTGTTTCTCCTTTTGTTGAGTACATATACACAGGTTGAAAGAATATACCTGAAATAACTAGTGACCTGTTCACTAGTCATTAAAAAAAAAGATTCCCCAGGGACCGAAGTCCCCAGGGAAATCTTTTGTGTACCTACTTACTTTTTAGTTATCTGCTTTTTCTCTTAATGTTGGCAGAAACACAACAGCTCCCAAATGAAGCTTTGACACATCAAGGTTCTTGTTTGATTCCATGTTAAGGATTACATCAACCATGTTTGTGGTACTGTCTCCATGACACCATGTCTTGGCCGTTTCCCAAACAGTGTTAACATCACCGGAAATAACAGCCATATCTGCATCGCAGTATACAACTTTGGTTTCTGTCAATTGCTTGATAAAGATTCCCGAAACAATCGTTAATGTGATTGCCCAAAGAATCGTAAGTGTCTTGCGCTTACTCATTGCTTTCTCCTTTTTGTTGATTGATATTTTCATTTCAGCCAATCTCCTTCTTCTTCAAAGCTCTCGTTTGATGTGTTTGTGTAATCCCACACACGCTTGCATGCATAACCAAAGCCGGCAAGCAAGATGATTGTTACACCTGTTGCATTCAACATACCAAGGATAAAGCCCAATACTGCAAACACAGTACTGAACAGTACGCCTATAGCACCAAATACTACAGATACTAGTGGGGTGAATAGAACAAGGGTTATTCCTACAGCCACCTTGTGGTTGAGGATCCAATTCTTGATCTGGTACATGATTACTTTCTCCTTTTGTTTTGTTTGGTATATCTACCCAGGGTGGGTAATTGAACACACAAGTCAGCATAGCTAACCTGTGTGCTCTCAACTAACCCTAGATAATGATTAAAATTAATTATGAAGTGAGCATTCACACACTTTGTCGGTTACAACAGTGGTAACTTTTGTAGTGCGGAAAACACTACCCGGATAATGAACCTCGTTAAGCCACGAATTGTATTTTTCCTTACAGACAATATACTCACCGCTTTTCCCTTCTGTGTCTGACCACACAAGTAATATCTGTTCTTTCATTTCCTTACCTTCTTTCTTTTGGTTTAATTGATTGATACTTTCCTTATATGCACTTACTGGACGGTTTATTGGATCGCGCGTAGAACTACCTGCCATACGGTAGTTTGGTGTATGCAATGTAGCTGGCAATGATACGCATGGTACTACTACTGCAGAGAATGGTGCTACATCTTGTAGGTATGCATCTAGCTGTATGCTAGCAAGTACTTGTGGTGTAGCCTCTACTGCCCATAGGTCAAGGCTAGCACGGTATGTATAGTGTCCATCAGAGCCCTGTGTGCTACGTACAAGGTCGTAATCAGATGGTGTGTAGTCCTTATCTACATACAGCCATACTACGTTACTGTGTGCGCCTGGTAGTATACCATTAGCCTGGATACTATCCCGTGCTGATGCAGGAGCTAGGTGCCATAGCATACCAGTGCTCTTGACGTGTGATACAAGTACATTAAACATAGTTGTTCCTTTCATTATTATCTGATTTACAATTAGTCAAGACCCCATACCCGGGTGGGCACGTTAAAAGTCTTGAGGGTCAACATATACCCACTAGTAGTCGCCCAAATTTTTTCCATATTTTTAAAGATATAAGATTTTATATATGTTTATATAGGTCTCAAAAATTTTTCCCTATATTTTTCCCTATATAGGAAATCGCCCGGAAAAAAAGATAGAAATATTGTTCTAGAGGTTGTCAAGACCAACATGCTTTGCTATTATCAATGTCACCATATAGATATCATGTACACTCAAACATATAACCATCAATGCCAAGTACAAAAAGGATAAATCATGGCTGCTAAAAGAAATACGTTAATTAAAGATTCACAGGACAATGTCGAGGTAGACATGTTGGATAGTTATGAAGCTTTAGATATTGAAGATGATATTTTCTACCAGTATAACCCTAAGACTTATTATGGAGCTAAGTCTGCTTATGTGGATCATGATGATTATGATTTCGATAACTATGATTACAGAGACTAATATTTAAACATATATAAAAAGAAAAACCCCCTGGTTAATACCGGGGGGTTTTTTATATCCTTATATAAGTTGTATGATTATTAGTCTTCAAAGTCGTTAGGAAACTCTTTAGGATCTAGCACCCAGGTCTTAATGGTATCTTCCTCAGCTAATCCTTGAATAATATCAAACTTGTCTTTACCGGTCAATTCACTGATATCATCAATCATTTCCCATTCGTCTAACGTAAAGACGCTAAAGACCAAATTACCGGTATCATCAGGATGTA
>Ga0222712_10004091_pt1 | contig 15451 bp, 14 predicted proteins | sample C33_657DmetaG_FD_165043 | JGI IMG/M metagenome (GOLD analysis project Ga0222712, IMG submission 165043) | Estuarine water microbial communities from San Francisco Bay, California, United States - C33_657D | ecosystem: Environmental > Aquatic > Marine > Unclassified | place: USA: California... | reverse complement strand
TCACTTCAGCGGAGCTTTCCATGCCTTGCAAAAGTTTGAACCCGATACCCGTGAAAATTTCTATGTTGAAAATACTTTCTCAGGTTCAGAGTTAGATCTGAATTGGGAAAAGTTATCTAAGGCATTGGAAAAGGATATTAATATCGAAAACATTTCAGTGGTAAAGATGAATAAGCAGAATTATTGGCAGGTTTACCCGGAGGGTGAGCAGGGGGCTAAGGATTTTAAGAAGGGCTCAGAGATGCCGGCAGTTACCCGTGATGCTATTTACCTGAATGCAAATACTTATTCTATTTTGGCGAACGGAGAGGAACAATATGCTCGTTATCTTGCTTCTTCATTCAATAGTGACAAGAATGCAAAACCTATTGAAGTAAAGCAAATTACAAAGTTTGCCGGTGAATATGGCTTCGTAAATAAGCGGCTTCCTGTATGGAAACTTGGTTATGAAACAAACTATAATGAACGATTTTATGTTGAAACCAGTTCAGGCAAACTTTCTGTTCGAATTGATGATCGGGAAGTTTTTGAAGGCTTGAGTTTTTCCTTTTTACACAAACATCATTTTATGGATTTTGCCGGGAAGAGTTGGCGCGATTTCAGCACCATGTTATGGGCTGCTATGCAAATTGCAATGATTGTTGTAGGATTGATTTTATGGAATAAAGCAGTTAAGGCGAAAAAAAAATATCCTACTCATGGTAGTTGATTTTTGATTTGAAAAAGCAAACCTTTTTTGTAGGATTCATTTTTTAACACAGTACGTGAGGTGTAATAAATGAAAGTCTTAAAAAATTAAAAATAACATAAGAAAAGTGGCTTGAATAATCAGGCTGCTTTTCTTATTTCTTTTCCGGATTTGGGATGATCAAAATCGGGCATTTCGCCTTCCGTGCCACACTTTCAGATACACTTCCTGAAATGAAATGATCAAATCCTGTCCTGCCATGTGTTCCTAATATGATCATATCTGCTTTGCAATCATCGGCAACAGACAGAATCTCATCTTGTACTCTTCCTATTTTGGTGACCGTTGACATTTCAACCACATCCCCATGCTGCTCTTTGATTTTTTTAAACAATAGTTTACTGGCTTCTTCCTGAATATGCATCAGCTCCGGAATCATTGCCGGCGATTCATTTAATAGGGGGTCTGCAGAATAAGGTGAACTGATTGGAATTTCATCTACATGTACCAAAGTTATTTTAGAACCCAAATTTTTTGCTAGTAATACGCCATAATTTACTGCTTGTTCTGAATAGGAGCTGTCATCAACCGCTATTAGAATTCTGTGAATATTTTCAGGACTTATCATGTGATTGGATGGAGATTAAATGGTATGAATAACAGCATTTTAGCTAATTTAATGTAAAATTGGTTTATTTGCAAGATGAATAAACAGTTTGGTGTTTGTAATTTATCATTGGTACCCTTAAGGACTGAACCCTCCGACAAAAGTGAAATGTGTTCACAGTTGCTATTTGGAGATCATTTTACATTAATTGAGATCACTGAAAAATGGTCTAGAATACTGACTGCTTTTGATGAGTATGAGGGTTGGATTGACAATAAACAATACGCCCTTATTAATCAAACTGAATTTGATGCATTAAATAACATCAATTCGATTCTTGCTCTTGAGGTTTTTCACAAAGCAGCAAAATCCAATACTAGTTCAATTTTAAATCTATTGGCAGGTTCAAGCATTCCGCATACAGTGGATGGCTTATTCTATCTGGCCGAAAATAGCTATAAATTGGAGGGATATTCAATTGATCCTAATACGGTTGAATTTGATTCAGGTATCAGTAAGGCTGCCATGTTCTATTTAGATGCTCCTTACCTTTGGGGAGGCCGTTCCGTATTTGGTATTGATTGCTCTGGTTTTACCCAAATGGTTTTTAAGCAATTTGGAATTAGGCTAAAACGTGATGCATGGCAACAGGCAGAGCAAGGTGATACTTTAGGCTTTTTACAAGAATCAAGAGCAGGCGACCTAGCATTTTTTGATAATGAAGATGGTCGGATCACCCATGTAGGCATCATGCTAAATAATCAGCAAATCATACATGCTTCGGGAAGAGTAAGGATCGATTCAATTGATACACAGGGTATTTATAATACTGAGTTGAATAAGTATACGCATAAGTTGAGAATCGTTAAGCGATTTAATTAGGTGAGTAGTTAGTAGTTAGTATTTAGTAGTTAGTATTTAGTAGTTAGATAATTTAGCTTAATGTCATTGCAGCACTTCATACCTCATATCTCATACTTCCTACCTCAGACTTCAGACTTCCTACCTCAGACTTCCTACCTCTTGCCTCATACCTCTGCTACCTCACCTTCCAAACTCCACCTTCCAAATTTTCAACAATTTATCATCGCTAACTGAAATTAGCTGATTATTAATTGGTTCCCATATTATTTTATTGATAGATAAGTGATGGCAATCATATCCCTTTTCGATACTGATTGTTTTTTTTAGATCGAAGTTTTCAGTATCCCAAATCTTAATGCTCTTGTCTCTGCTTGCTGTTGCCAGATAGGGTAGAGTGGGGTGAAACGCAATCGAATAGATAGCAAAAAGATGTGCTGGTATACTTTGAATCAATGAATAATCAACAGTGCTCCATACTTTCAATTGAGCGTCTCTGCTTCCAGAAATTAGCTGTTTGCCATCTGGAGAGAATTGTAAAGAACTTAATGGCAAGGTATGCTGATCAAGCACATATAAAAGGCTATAATCTTTCAGATCATACACCCGGATAGTATGGTCTTTGCAGCCAAAAGCAACGGTTTTTTCATCTTGACTGATAGTGATCACCCTTACAGCTGCATCGGCAACTTTGAAACTATATAGCATTTTAAAATCAGTAAGATCCCAAACTGAAACTGATCCGTCTTCTGACGAAAGTAATACTTCGTTTTTTGAAGCAACTGATTTGATGTCAAAAACAGGAAGCTTATGAAAATGTAAAACGGTACTGATTCTTTGTTCTTCAAAATTAAATACATCAACCTGTCCGTTGCGCTCACCGGCAAGAAGCAGAGGCACCGAAATAGGGCTATGCAACGAATAAACAGATGAAATTACAGGGAACAGCACCTTTATAAAACCGAGTGTCTCTGAGCTCCACTCAACTACCCCTTTATCATTGCCGGCTGTAAAAAATATACCTTTTTTCTGTGAGTTTTCTACCGTGTAGATTGGGTTTTGATGACCGGATAAGGTTGCAGTATTTTGAATCTGGATCATTCTATTTCAATCAGTCATAATAATCTGAAACAGTTAATATTATTTCCCGGAGTGTCTGTTCTCCAGATTTTGGGCAATGGTTGATAAACTAACGTTCTTTTCTCTCATTAAAACCAATAAGTGAAACATCAGGTCGGATGCTTCATTGATAAAATCATTTTCTGTTTCGTTCAATGCTGCAATTACGGTCTCAACACCTTCCTCCCCAACTTTCTGTGCAATCTTATTGATGCCTTTTTCACGGAGCTTATTCACATAAGACCCTTCTAGTGGATTCGCAAAGCGATCATCAATGATTTTTTCTAGTTCGAAAATAAAATTCTGGTTATAATTGGTGTCGAAACAACTTCTGCTACCATTATGACAAGTTGGGCCCACAGGATTCACCCTGATCAGTAAGGTGTCATTATCGCAGTCTTCTTTAATTGAAACAACATGAAGGAAATTACCGCTTTCTTCGCCCTTAGTCCAGAGTCGGTTTTTAGTTCTTGAAAAAAAGGTGACTTTGCCTTCAGATACTGTCTTTTCATAAGCTTCTGAATTCATATATCCCAACATCAGTACCTCAAGTGTTTTTTCATCCTGAATTACCGCGGGTACCAGGCCTTCACTTTTGTTAAAATCAATTGTCATTTCTTCTGTTTTTAGAGACTATAACCTAACCTCAATATTATTTTGATTTAATATATTCTTAAGATCCGGAATCAAGATCTCACCATAATGGAAAACTGAAGCAGCAAGAGCTGCATCAACATTGGTGATTTTGAAAAGATCTACAAAGTGCTGCACAGTGCCAGCTCCACCAGATGCAATCAGTGGAATACTGATCGTATCATTTATTTTTTTCAATAAGCCGTTGTCAAAACCTGCTTTAGTACCATCATGGTCCATAGAGGTCAGCAGAATCTCTCCGGCACCTCTGTCCTCTGCTTCTTTGATCCAATGCTCTGTTTCAATTTCAGTAGCAATTCTGCCTCCGTTCAGGTGAACATAATTTTTACCATTGATATGTTTGGTATCGATGGCTACAACAACAAATTGTTTCCCAAAGGCTAGTGCCAGTTCATCGATAAATTCGGGGTTCCTAACTACCGCAGAATTTACTGAGATCTTGTCTGCACCCGAATTTAGTAAAATATCAGCATCAGCTATCTCGTTTATACCTCCACCAATGGTAAAAGGAATATTTATCTGACGTGCAACAGACCGAACAAGTTCAACCATTGTTTTGCGCCTTTCATGCGTGGCAGTTATGTCAAGGAATACTAATTCATCAGCACCCTGACCAGAATACTGGTAGGCCAGTTCAACAGGATCGCCAGCATCACGTAAAGCAACAAAATTAACCCCTTTTACTGTACGCCCGTCTTTAACATCTAAGCAAGGAATGATTCTTTTTGCAAGTTCACTTCCAGGCAGGGTATCACTGAGCTGTATTTTTGATGATGTATTCAAACTTTTTTGTCGATTTTTGCCAGCATTCAGAATTATTTGTTCTGGATTCTGCAGGTATTGTTGAATAGTTGATAACAGTGTCTTTTTATCCAGGTAGGATTAGAAACTGATCAACGCTTTTAAATTCCAGTCTTTGACCTCTTCAATCGAGATTTTACCTTCATAAATTGCTTTACCAACCACACAAGACTCAACCTTTATCTTTTTTAAATCTTCAATATCCTTCATAGAGCTTACTCCTCCTGAGGCAATCAGTTTAATGAAAGGTGAATGCTCCAGAAGCTTTTTATACAAGTTAACACCGGCACCACCTAGTTTTCCATCTTTATCGATATCTGTACATAAAAAACGGAAAAACCCGAGATTTAGGCATTTATCAACGTAGTCCATCAGTTTTATAGGAGAACTCTCCATCCATCCTGAATATTTGATCACTTCATCGAGTACGTCAATAGCAATCACAACCTGGTCCTGGCATTTTTCTTTTCCGCAAATTTCCAGACTTAATTCTGCGAGAAAATTGTTATTGGTCAGCGCCTGAGTACCTACAATTACACGGTGAATACCTGAATCGATCAGTTCTTTTACTTTTTCAATACTTCTTACTCCGCCACCGTACTGAACTTTAATATCAGTCTTCTTAATCATGTCAAATAGAAATTTTTGATTACTAAAATCACCTTTTGCACCGTTCAAATCTATAATGTGGATGATTTCGGTACCGTTCGACTGATATTTATCGATCATCTCTTCGAGAGTAACATCATAAGAGGTAACCTGATCGTAATCACCTTCGCGAAGACGAACAACTTTACCATTTAAAATATCAATTGCTGGAATAATATACATGGGCTTATGCTAAGTGTGCAAAATTTTTTAATAGTTGTTCCCCGGCAAGTCCGGATTTTTCTGGGTGGAACTGAACTCCGTAAAAATTATCTTTTTGTATAACTGCAGAGAATTTAATTCCGTATTCTGCTAAAGCAATGGTAAAATTAGAATTAAATTCTATAAAATAAGAGTGTACGAAATAAAAATGTGAACCCAGGGGTATGTCATTAAATAAAGGTGTTCCATTGTTTTGCATAACCTTATTCCATCCGGTATGAGGCACCTTCACCTTTAATAGTTCACTAAAAAGCTTGGTTTTTAGAGGAATAATATCTGTTAAGAGGGAGTTTCCCTCTTCAGAATGTTTGGTTAAGAGTTGCATTCCTACACAGATACCAAGTACTGGTTTCCTTAGTTTAATGATTGATGAAACAAGGCCGGAATCCTTCAGTTTCTGCATTGCAGAACCCGCATGCCCTACACCTGGGATAATATACCGGTCGTATTTTTCAAAGTCTTCCGCACTTTTGATCATTCCATAGCTTAAGCCAAGGCGATCTAATGCAGCAGTTAGTGAAAAAATATTGCCGGCACCATAATAGACTATTCCGATCATAATACTCCTTTGGTACTGGGCAATTCAGTTCCGGTTATTTGTATGGCCTGTTTTATACTTTTTGCCAAGGCCTTAAAGCTTGCTTCAATCATGTGGTGTGTATTGTTCCCATCAATGATCTTTAAGTTTAAGTTCATTCCGGCATGTTCTGAGAAGGATTTCATCCAATGTTCAAACATCTCTGTAGGAAAGTCTCCAACATACTCTCGGTCAAATTTTCCTTCATAAATAAAATAAGCACGATCTGAAAAATCAATGGCACATTGTACCAAAGCTTCATCCATAGGCAATAGGAATCCGTATCGTTCAATTCCTCTTTTATCTCCAAGAGCTTGTTTAAACGCTTTTCCTAATGCAATCGCACTGTCTTCAATGGTATGATGCTCATCGATCTGTAGATCACCATCAACTTTTAAGACCAAATCAACGCCAGAATGTTTGGCAAGCTGATCAAGCATGTGGTCATAAAATTTTAATCCAGTATCAATGCTGTGTTCTCCGCTGCCATCTAGATTTAGGCTTAATTTGATTTTAGTTTCTTTAGTGTTCCTTTCTAGCTCAACGATTCGGTCTTTTTTTGTAGTGAGGAAATTTGAAATTTCCAACCAATTTTTGCTGCTCAATACCGCTTTTTCCTGCGGCTGATCTGAATAGAAAATTGACTTGCATCCTAAATTAACAGCTAATTGTACATCTGTCCCCCTGTCGCCAATGGTAAAAGAGTTATGCAGATCAATCAGGTTTGAAATCAGGTAATTAGTTAATAATCCGGTATTTGGTTTACGATTCGGACTGTTTGCTTCTGGAAATGAATCATCAATGAATATCTCTGCAAATGAAATTCCCTCCTTATTCAGGATATCCAGCATTTTTTGATGCGGTTTCTGAAAGTCTTCTTCAGGAAAGCTACTTGTGCCGCGCCCGTCCTGATTGCTTACCATAACCAGCTCATATCCGAAATCCTGAAGTTTTTTCAATGAGGATATTGCGAAAGGGAGGAATTCCAGTTTCTCTAGGCTGTCTACCTGAAAATCTTCAGGTGGTTCAACGATAATAGTTCCATCGCGATCTATAAATAATACCTTTTTCATATCTTATTTAACTCCTCGAAATTTTTAAATGCTTCAATTAATAACTCATTTTCATGGGGTGTTCCAATTGTTATTCGAAGACATCCTTCACATAGTTCAACTTTTGAACGATCCCTTACAATGATACCTCTGTTGACCATAAATTGGTAAATCTCTTTAGGCTGAATGGTTTTTACCAGGATGAAATTAGCGTCAGAGGGGTAAATGGTTAAAACTGATTCCAGGGTATTTAATTCTGATTTTAGTTTTTCACGCTCTGCAACAGTTTCTTTTATCCAGTTATTTACTTGTTCTACATTTTGCAAGGCTTGGAGGGCGAGTGCCTGTGAAGCTTCATTAATATTATAAGGTGGTTTAACCTTATTGAAAATCTCAATGATCTCTTCACTCGCAAAGGCCATTCCAATACGTAATCCGGCTAATCCCCATGCTTTAGATAAGGTTTGTAATACCACCAGATTTGAATATTCTGTTAGTTCCTGAATAAATGTTTTTTGTCGGCTGTAATTAATATAAGCCTCATCAATTACTACAAGACCGTTAAAGTTTGCCAGTATGGTCTCAATATCATCCCTATTAATTGAGTTGCCTGTAGGGTTATTAGGGGAACAGATGAAAATGATTTTGGTATGTTCATCAATAGCCTCTGCAATACCCTCCATATTGAGCTGGAAGTCTGTTTTTAGCTTAATTTTGCGGACTTCCACATCATTGATATTGGCAGAAACCTCATACATTCCATACGTTGGAGGTACAGTTATGACATTATCTGATCCGGGATTGCAGAATGCACGGAAGAGAATATCAATCGCTTCATCGCTTCCATTTCCTAAAAATATATTTCGGGGAGGAACCCCTTTTATTTCTGAAAGGCGTTTTTTAACCTTATACTGTAATGGATCAGGATAACGGTTAAAGCTTTCATTTAAAGGAGATCCATACGAATTCTCGTTGGCATCCAGATAAACTGAGGCTTCTCCTTTGAACTCATCCCTTGCTGATGAATAGGGTACAAGTTCTTTTATATTTTTACGAAGTATATGCTGTAGGTTGAACATCGTATTTTGATTTATATCCTTGCAAATTTTGATTTTATTAAGCCTGATTATTCTTTAGACGTACACTAACAGCATTTTTATGTGCCTGTAATCCTTCTAAAGATGCTAATATTTCTACTGTAGGCCCCAGGTTTATTATTCCTTCTTTACTGATATGCTGGAAGGTTATTTTTTTGATGAACGAATCAACCGAAACACCTGAATAAGCTCGAGCATAAGAGCTGGTTGGTAAGGTGTGATTGGTACCTGAAGCATAATCGCCTGCACTTTCTGGCGTTAGATGTCCCAGAAACACAGAGCCTGCATTAATAATGTCAGGACTAATAGCCTCCCATTGATCTGTTGCTAGGATCAAATGTTCAGGAGCATAGATATTACTGAACTCCATTGCTTCCAAAAGGTTAGAACATTGAATGGCATAGGAGTTCGCTATTGCTTTCAATGCTATCTCTGCCCGTGGAAGTAGAGCTATTTGCTTTTTTAGTTCGGCCAAAGTTTCATCAATGATTCTTTTTGAATCAGAAACCAAAATTGCCTGACTATCAATTCCGTGTTCGGCCTGTGCTAATAGATCAGCTGCTACATACTCAGGATTAGCAGAATCATCTGCTATGATGAGTACTTCTGATGGTCCGGCTGGCATATCAATGGCAGTCTGACTTTCAGATTGAATGATTGTTTTTGCTTTAGTTACGTATTGATTGCCGGGGCCAAATATTTTATCAACTTTCTGAATACTTTCTGTACCATAGGCCATAGCAGCAATTGCCTGGGCACCTCCGGCAAGATAAATACGTTCAATACCTAATAACTCTGCACAATATGCCAGATAAGCATTCACTTTTCCATCTTTTTGAGGAGGGGAACAAACAATGATCTCTTTACAGCCAGCAATTATTGCGGGAATACCAAGCATTAGAAAGGTGCTGGGTAATACGGCTGTTCCTCCTGGGATATAGAGACCTACTTTTTCAATGGCTCTGGTTTCTCGCCAGCAAATAACTCCTTTGCTAGTCTCAGTTTTTTCTTCGGCACGGAGCTGAGTTTCATGAAACTTTCGGATATTAGTATAAGCCAGTTTTAGTGCATCTTTTTCAGCTTCTCCTGCTGTAGCGGCAATAGTATTGATCTCCTTTTTATCCAGAAAAAGTGTTTGGAGTATAATTCCATCAAACTTCTCGGCATACGCAATTAAGGCTTCATCACCTTTCTGTTTAACCTGATCAATAATCTCTGCAACAGTGCTTCGGATCGTATTATTTGGATCAACATTGCGTCGGCATAGGTCTTCAATTCCTTTACGATTCAGATCCTTAAAATTATAGACTTTTAACATGACGATTATTTAAATCTGACTATAAGATAATCTTTTCAATTGGCATGACCACGATGCCTTGTGCTCCTGCGCCTTTTAAAAGGCTGATTTTTTCCCAAAAATCACGCTCTGGTATCACCGTATGTATAGCAACCCAACCTTCTTCTGCTAGTGGAACCACGGTCGGACTTTTAACGCCCGGCAACAGTGTTAAGATTTGATCAATATTTTTAACTTCTGCATTCAGAACCACATATTTGGTTTCTTTTGCTCGCAATACAGACTGTATTCGCTGGATGAGTTCAATGATCAGTGGTTCATTTTCAATGCCATTTCGTCCAATTAAAACAGCTTCCGACTTCATGACTTCAGCAAAAGGCTTTAGTCCGTTGCTTTTCAGTGTGCCACCGGTTGAAACAATATCAAAAATAGCATCACTTAATCCAAGTCCCGGAGCAATTTCAACTGATCCCGAAATTGTTCTGATCTCAGCATTGATCTTGTTATCATTCAGAAATTTTTTCAGGATAACAGGATAGGAGGTGGCAATGGACTTTCCGTTTAGATCGGCAATATTTTCAATGGTACTATGTGTTTGTACTGCTAGTTTAAGGGTGCATTTGCCAAAACCCAGCATTTGTAGGAAGCTCACCTCTACACCTGTTTCACTGATCACGTTTTCGCCAACAATTCCAAGGTCTGCAATTCCATCCTGAACATATTCAGGGATATCATCATCGCGAAGAAAAAGTATTTCAAGCGGAAAATTGGAAACGTTGGAAATTAGTGAACTTTTATAATTTTCGAAGCTTAAGCCGCAATTTTTTAAAAGTTCAACGGATTTTTCGTTTAATCTACCAGATTTCTGGATAGCTATTTTAAGAGTTTTCAAAGTATATGTTTTAATCAGGCCAAAAAATTATTAAGAAAAAGTTTCACGTAGAAACGTATATATGATTACATCGCCGCAAAGCGATGATGGAAATGTACGTGATGTGTGAAAACTAATTTCATAATTTTGGCCCTCAATAGCTTGGGAGGCAAGCAAATATACGGATTGGATATGGGAATTTAAAATTTTAAAGTAGTAGTTAGTAATTAGTAGTTAGTAGTTAGATGGTTAGTTAAATAGTTGGTTAGTTAGTGCTTCGTAATTCGTAATTCATAATTCGTAATTCATAATCCGTAATTCATACTTCGTAATTCATACTTCGCACTTTTATTATTAAAAAATGATTTCCAAATACTCTAATCTCAATACTCAATACTCAATACGCACAACTAACTACTATTTCTTCTTTCAAAGATGATTAATTATCATTAATTTTGAATCTTAATGAGATTCCTATCCCCCGGATTTTTATTTGCCCTCCTGACTATCGCCATTCCAGTCATTATTCATCTTTTTAATTTCCGAAAATTTAAAAAAGTATACTTCAGCAATGTTCGTTTTTTAAAGAATATTCAGATACAGACATCTTCTAGACAGCATCTTAAAGACCGATTGATACTGCTGACAAGAATACTAGGGCTTACGTTCCTTGTTCTGGCATTCGCAAGGCCATATATTCCCGGTCCATTGCAGAATAAGGGTTCTCAAAATCAGGTTCTAAGTATTTTTATTGATAATTCTTTCAGCATGGAAACGCTGAATAAGGAAGGGACTTTGCTTGATGAGGCAAAAAGAAGAGCAAAAGAGATTGCTTCAGCCTATAGCCTGAATGATAAATTTCAACTCCTCACCAATGATTTTGAAGGTAGATATCAACGATTGCTGAATTTGGAGGAGTTTCAGAGTGCCGTGGATGAGGTGGAAATAAGTGCATCCAGAAGGGAGCTCCGTCAGATTATTGGTAGGCAAAATGATGTTTTTTTGAAGGAGCCAAACTCACTAAAGACCATTTATATAATTTCTGATTTTCAGAATAATTTACTGTCTATTAAACCGGTTCTTTCAGATAGTTCAACTGCCATACGGCTTGTTCGTTTAAAGTCAAACCCCCAGCCTAATGTTTCTATTGATTCACTTTGGTTCAGTTCTGCAATTCATAAACCAGCTGATTCTGAACAACTCATTGTTAGACTTAAAAATAATTCGGACCAAGAAGCTACTAGCGTTCCAATCAAACTATTTATCAATAAAGAGCAAAAAGCACTGGGCAGTATTACGGTCAAAGCACGTTCAAGCGCAACTGATACCTTGTCTTTTAGCGGTTTAAAAAAAGGTTGGCAAAATGCTGAGCTTCAAATAACAGATTATCCGGTTGTATTTGACGATAAATTTTACTTCAGCTTTAACGTGCAGTCAGTTCTGCCTGTACTGGTAGTGAATGGAGGTGCAGAAAATGAGTATTTAAATTCTTTGTTCCGTTCAGATCCATTTTTTTCTTTGCATAACTCGTCGTCGGGCAGTTTAAACTATTCAGGTCTGGATTCTTACTCGCTGATTATTTTGAATGAGCTGCCTGACATTAGCGAAGGCCTATCGCAGCAGCTTCAAGCATATTGCAAGCGGGGAGGAAATATTATGGTGTTTCCAGACCTAAACAGTGACCAATCAGCCTTGAAGAAATTTCTCCAAAATTTAGGTACTGATCTCCCTATAGAGGTGATAACTTCTGCAAATAAAGTATCAGCAATCAATCTGCAGCATCCAGTTTACAAAGGTGTTTTTGAAAATATTCCTCAAAAAATGGATCTTCCTGTGGTGAAAAAATATCTTCGCTATAGTTCTTTAAACAATACAAAACGACAAAATTTACTTGAATTTCCAGGAAATCTTATCTTTTTAAGTGAATATGGCTTCGGAAATGGAAAAATTTATTTGTCGGCAGTGCCTTTAAAAACTGAATCCAGTAATTTTGCCAGACATTCAATATTTGTTCCGATCATGTATCAGGCAGCACTTTTATCGATCAGATCTCAGAATCTATTCTATCAATTAAATTCTGAGCAAATGATAGAATTTTCAAAAATAACCTTAAATCCAAATCAAAATCTTAAATTAAGGAAAGATAAGTTCGAAGCAATTCCAGATCTTAGACAAAATGGAAATTTATCGCAAATTTATATCGCTGATCAAATCAAACAGGTGGGTAACTATGAGTTGCTGAAGAACGATAGTCTGCTTGCCATTCTGTCATTCAACGATGCAGGATCTGAATCAGATATGTCGTATGCAAGTGATCAAGAGCTGAGAAATAATTTCGTTGGAAACAGAATTGATCTTCTGGATCCCGAAGCCGGCTCGATGGCGAGTATGATAAAATCTGTTAATCAAGGTAGTTCATTATGGAAAGTTTGTCTGATATTAGCTCTTTTATTTTTTGCCGCAGAAATTTTACTGATCCGTTTTTACAATAAACTACCACTAAAACCTCTAAACAATTGAAAAACTTATTAATTCAATCTGCTACAATTCTACACCCAAACAGTCCTTTTAATGGAAAGCTAGCTGATGTATTGATCATCGAGGGTAAAATCTCTGAAATAGGAAAGAAGATCGCTGCACCGAATAGCAAAACTGTAATTATCTCTGGAAAGGGGCAGTTTCTTTCGCCCGGGTTCCTTGATATTAACGTAAATTTTGGCGAACCTGGATTGGAAACAAAGGAAGATATTGACAGTGGATGCAGCGCTGCAGTTGCTGGGGGATTTACCGCAGTAGCGCTTATGCCAAATACGCAACCTCCTATTCATTCCAAAGCCGAGGTTTCATACCTGGTCAATAAATCTCAAAACAATGTAGTTGATATCTTACCTGTGGGTTGTATCAGTCATAACCGGGAAGGAAAAGAAATGGCAGAAATGTTTGACATGCAGCGATCGGGTGCCATTGCATTTTCGGATGGAAACAGGCCTGTTTCAAATGCAGGCCTAATGAGCAGAGCTTTATTGTACACAAAATCTTTCAATGGCTTGATTTTTTCATATCCAGAAGATCAGGATATTGCTGCCAAGGGAAAAATGAACGAAGGGGTAATGAGCACTTTTCTGGGTATGAAAGGTAATCCTTCACTTGCCGAAGATTTGATGGTATCTCGTGATTTGTACCTAGCAGAATATAATGAAGCTAGAATACATTTTAGTACTATAAGTACAGTTAGAAGCGTTGATCTGATTAGAAAAGCAAAAAAAGCAGGTGTTCAAGTTACTTGTGATGTGGCCGCACATCATTTGGTATTTACCGAAGAGGAACTCGAAGGGTTTGATAGCCAATACAAAGTAAAGCCGCCACTTCGAACCAAGGCAGACCAAAAGGCACTGATCGCAGGGTTAAAAGACGGTACGATTGATGCCATAGTTTCTCAGCATACTCCTCATGAAATAGAGTTTAAGAATGTAGAATTTGAGATAGCCGCTTTTGGGATTATAGGCTTACAAACAGTACTTCCTATTGCTTTGAAAGCCGGGTTAAGTCCAGAATTGATTTTGGATAAGCTGGCAATCGGACCAAGAAAAGTATTGGGGCTCTCAATTCCTGGTTTGGAAGTTGGAAATTCTGCTAACTTTATACTCTTTAATCCATCAGAAGAATGGATTTTGAATGAGGAGTCTAGCAAGTCAAGATCATCAAATTCTCCATTCATGGGGCAAAAATTAACAGGAAAAGTTAAGCTTGTTTGTAACAATGACCAATATATTTTATCATAAAAATTTCGCATGAATACAAGTATAAAAGAAGCAATGCTGTCAGCATTAGGTCAGTTCGCTTCTGTGAATAATCAGGATCATGAGGCTTTTTCTGAAGTTCTTGTCAATGTTTTTAGTGCAGAAAAGGCTTATCTTGATAAAGTAGCTTCCCTCGATGCTGCTTTTGACGACTATTCACTTTTTGAGTCTTTGCGGGAATTATTCTTCGATCTATTATTGATCAATTTTTTTAATGAAGATGTAGGTAAGCTTGAAGAAGATTATCTTGATTCACCTGAATGGGAAAAAATTGAGGAAAAAACGATAGACCGGGGAACAGAAATTTTAAACCTTTTGCTTTATTTACAGGAATGCCAGGATGAAGAAATTGAACCTGAATTAAGCGACTTTCTGCGTGAGTTTTTATTGGTTGACGAGGATGAGTTTCAGGATGAACACCGAATTTATGAAGAGGTTATAGCGAATCAGATTCTAGTTGAAAGTAGCTTGAAAGAAGTTGCCCGTGTTAGCTCCACACTTGCTGAAGATTCAGAATTAAAAGAATTATTTTATCCAATGATCGGTTTTTTCAGAGACCCAGATCCGGCAGATGAAGATTTCAATGAATTTATTAAATACAGTGAGAGTCCTGATTTTGATTCTGCTGTTTATGCCTTACTGATATCATTTAATAATCAAAACTAAATTAAACAATTATGGATTTATCCTTACAAAACTTAAACAAAGCCGCAAGTACCAATGGTATAACTATCGGTATCCTGTCTACTGCAATAGGGATTGTGACATTTTATATGTTTCCATCCCTTTTAGGTTCAATTTCTTTTGGAATTGCCACCCTTGTTATCTCATTAGTCATTTATGTTTTTTTTACACTTGACCTGAGGAAAAAAATAGGTGGTATTTGGAATTTCAGGGAAGCTTTAAAAGGTATTTTTTTAATGGCTTTTATCGCAGGTATTTTTTATTCGGTGGCAAACTATACATTTTATAAATTCGTTGAACCCAATGCTTATGAAAAGGTCTCTGGTTATATGGAAGCAGGAATGACCAGTACCCTAGAAAAAATAGGAATGGATCAGGATAAGATTGATGAAGCTATAAGTCAACAGTCTGAAGGTATCAAGGCTCAATATGATCCTACTCCAATGCAGTTTTTCAAAAATATAGGAACTGCA
>Ga0222712_10004090_pt1 | contig 15451 bp, 10 predicted proteins | sample C33_657DmetaG_FD_165043 | JGI IMG/M metagenome (GOLD analysis project Ga0222712, IMG submission 165043) | Estuarine water microbial communities from San Francisco Bay, California, United States - C33_657D | ecosystem: Environmental > Aquatic > Marine > Unclassified | place: USA: California... | reverse complement strand
TGGTGCACGAAGCGTATAGCCTACACTTAAAAGTTTTAAGCTACCCGCATTTTCCCAGTCTAATATTTTATCAACCACTTTTAATAAATGGCAAATCTTTTTTGCAGTAAATGGTAAAAATGGTTGCCCCAAAATAGCTAGGTTAGCCGTAAGCTGCAAGCATAGGTGCAAACAGTTGTCTATTTGTTGTTGTGCAGCCGGATTTTCGGTTAGTTGCTTGGCAACAATCCAAGGCTCTTTCTTTTGCATATAACCATTACCAATTCTGGCAAGTGCAATAACTTCAAAAAGCGCTTCTCTAAAACGGTACCCTTCAATAAGCTCGCCTACTTTTTTAGCAGTGGCTGCAATGGCTTCTTTAACAGCTATGTCTTCACTGTCTTCTATGCCTGCGTGGTATGGAGGAACTTTACCACCGCAAAGCTTATGCATGAGCACCAGTGAGCGGTTTATAAAATTACCGTATACACTTACGAGTTCTGAATTGATGGCGTCTTGAAAACCTTTCCACATAAATTCGCTATCCTTGGTTTCAGGTGCAATTTGTGTGAGGTAATACCTAAGTGCATCCGCCATTTGACCACCACCATTTTCTTTGTTGATAAAGTCGGTGATGTAATCCTGCATGTCTAATTTCCAATTGCGACTAGTACTCATTTTGTCGCCTTCCAAATTCATAAACTCATTGGCAGGAACATCGGTAGGTAAAATGTTTCCATGAAGTTTAAGCATCACTGGAAAAATAATACAGTGAAATACGATATTGTCTTTTCCAATAAAGTGCACCAGCTTGGTGTCTTTATCTTCCCAATAGGGTTTCCAATCTTTACCCGTATTAAGTGCCCACTGTTTGGTGGCGCTGATATAACCAATAGGTGCATCAAACCATACATAGAGCACTTTACCGTCGGCACCTGCTAAAGGTACTTTTACACCCCAATCTAAATCGCGTGTAACAGCGCGTGGCTGTAAGCCGCCATCTATCCAACTCTTACACTGCCCAACCACACTAGGTCTCCAGTCATTTCCGTGTTCTTCTAAAATCCAGTTGCGTAAAAAATCTTCGTGTCTATTCAGTGGTAAATACCAGTGTGTCGTTGTTTTTTTAATAGGTGCATTGCCACTTAAAGTACTCACTGGGTTAATGAGTTCTTCGGGACTTAAACTCTTACCACATTTCTCGCACTGGTCGCCGTAAGCGCTATCATAACCACAAGAAGGGCAAGTGCCTTTAATGTAGCGGTCTGCTAAAAATGTTTGAGCGCTCTCGTCAAAATATTGTTCTGTTTCTTTGGTTTCTAAATCTCCGTTGGCTTCAAGTTTTGTAAAAAATTCCTGCGCTGTTTGATGGTGCAGCGGATCACTGGTGCGATGGTATACATCAAATGCAATACCTAGGTCTTTAAAGTTTTGTTCCATTAAAGGATGGTACTTGTCTATAATGGCCTGCGCAGTAGTTCCTTCTTTGGTAGCCTGAATAGGAATAGCAGTGCCATGTTCGTCACTACCGCAAACAAATACGGCGTCTCTTTTTTGTGCCTTTAAATAACGCACGTAAATATCGGCAGGAAGGTAAGCGCCGGCCAAATGACCTATATGTTTTTGACCGTTCGCGTATGGAAGGGCCGCTGTAATTAAATATCGTTTGGGTGTACTCATAATAGGCTACAAAAGTACAAAAGAAGCGCCGTTCTCTAAAGCCTTTTTGAAACGGCTTGTGTATACTGGTTGAAATTGCTAAATTGCCGCATGATCAACATTCCACCCTACCTCAAAAAGGGCGACACCATTGGTATTGTTTGCCCGTCTGGCACCCTTCCAGCAAAAAAAGTGACTACTTGTATTAGTACACTAGAAGCATGGGGCTATAAGGTTAAAATTGGCAAAACGGTGGGCTCGCAGCATCATTATTTTTCGGCCACCGACGAGGAGCGTGCCGCAGATATGCAGGCTATGCTTGATGATAAAAATGTGCAGGCGGTATTATGTGGTAGAGGCGGATATGGCATGAGCCGAATTATTGATCAGCTCGATTTTAAAAAGTTTAAAAAACATCCTAAATGGGTGATCGGTTTTAGTGATATCACACTACTGCACAATCATTTTACGGAAGTGTTAAAAACAGCTTCTTTGCATGCACCTATGGCAGGCGCTTTTAATAATGGTCAGTCAAATAACGAGTGGGTGCTTTCTTTAAAACATGCACTAGCGGGTAAAAAAGCAAATTATAAAGCTGCGCCGCATGCACACAATAAACCAGGAATAGCAACTGGAAAATTAGTGGGTGGTAATCTAACACTCGTGGCACATGCAGTTGGAACGGTGTCTGGTTTACAAACCAAAAACGCCATTTTATTTTTAGAAGATATTGGCGAATACAAATACAATATTGACCGGATGATGATTCAATTAAAAAGATCCGGTATGCTTAAAAACCTTGCTGGGCTTATTGTTGGAGGCTTTACACAAACCAAAGATTCGGACCCTGCGTTTGGCGCAACCGTGTATGAAATAATTGAGGCAGCAGTATCCGACTACAAATATCCGGTGTGTTACGACTTTCCGGTTAGTCATGACAAGGAAAATTACGCACTCAAACATGGTGCTAATTATACCTTACAAGTAACGGCTAAAAAAGTAAGTTTACAAGAAATGTAATGCTTATCCTATTTCGTCTTCGTCTTCTTCGTCCGACCCTTCAAAATAAACGCGCTTTAAATTTAAATTAGAAACAGGCGCAACAATGAGTGGGAATTTTTCTACGGTTACGTTACTAGGATCTAGACCAAAGCCACGCTCTTCGCCTAGGCTAATTTCTTTAAGCCAGAAATATAATTTCATAATAACGCGCTCTGTGATTGGCAACTCGTTATCTTGACTTAAGTATTTTTCTAGAACAATAAATTGGAAATCACCTACCACATTGTTTTTTTCTAGGCTCTCGTAACGGCTAGTAATGTTTACCTCTTTGTTGGTTACTAAATCTTCCACTACTTTTCTAAACATGAGGTTTATGCGCTGTTCCATCCTAAAACCAAGCCTAAATTCGACCCTAATAATATCGTTTGGAATGATATGCTCTACCGAGTATTCACAAGTGTAAGGTTCATCTATAACGTCTACGTGCACAAACCAATAAATATCCGCGCGCTTAGGTTTTTTATTTAAAATAGAGTAGATGATTTTGTGCTCAATTTCTTTATGGTTATTAGCACTGGTCATATACACTAAGTGCGTTGCATATTTAGGAATGGTTTTGTCGTTGCTTAATTCCTGAATCATTGGAATATAATCTTCTAAATGCACGAACTCAACGTATCTGTTTTTAATTTTTCTACTTCTAAACCAAACATACATCACTGCAAATAAGCCACCACCCACAATGAGGGTTACATAACCGCCGTGCATGAATTTTTCTAGGTTGGCTATTAAAAAAGAACTTTCAATCAGTAAATAAACAACGAGGTATAGATAAATCCATGCTGGTTGTGTTCTTTTACTTACTAAAAAGTTAGCAAACAAAATGGATGTACTAATCATGCAAAGCGTAATGGCTAAACCATACGCAGCGCCCATGTTAGCAGATTTTTGAAAATATAAAGTGATCCCAACGCAACCTACAAACAACAATAAACTAATGCCCGGAATATACAATTGTCCTTTTTCTTCGGTTGGATAATTGATTTTCATTTTAGGCCATAAGTTAAGTCTCATAGCTTCACTGATAAGCGTAAATGATCCAGAAATCAAAGCCTGGCTCGCAATAATGGCAGCCGCTGTAGCAATAATAATACCAAAGAGTTTAAACCACTGCGGCATGATACCAATAAAAGGGTTAAAGCCATCGGCCATCACGGCTGCAGGAATAATTTGACCTTTGTATTGAGCTAGTAACCAAGCACCTTGTCCGAGGTAGTTTAGTATTAAACAAGCTTTTACAAATATCCAAGAGATACGAATATTGCCTTTGCCACAATGTCCTAGATCGCTGTAAAGTGCTTCTGCTCCTGTGGTACATAAAAACACGGCACCTAGTAGCCAAAATCCTTTAGGGTAAGTGGCCAATAATTTTACTGCGTAATAGGGGTTAAAAGATTTTAAAATTTCTATGTCATCTACTAAATGACTCATACCCAAAATGGCAATCATGGCAAACCAAACCGTCATGATGGGGCCAAATAATTTTCCAATTGAAGCCGTACCAAACTGTTGCACAAAAAATAGTAAACTAATAATGGCAATTACAATGGTTACAATGGTTTGTTGTGTAATGCTATGAAAAGCCGGGATTTGTCTTAATCCTTCAATGGCAGAAGTAACGGTAATAGGAGGTGTGATAATACCATCGGCAAGTAGGGCAGCGCCACCAATCATGGCAGGAATAACGAGCCATTTTTTGCGTCTTCTAACAAGCGCGTATAAACTAAAGATACCGCCTTCACCCTTGTTATCGGCCTTTAAAGTAAGGATCACATACTTAAAAGTTGTTTGAAGGGTAAGGGTCCAAATGATACAGGAAAGGGAGCCAATGATAAGCAAATCGCTTATTTCTCTTCCAGTAATAATTTCATTTAAAACGTAAAGGGGAGAGGTTCCAATGTCTCCGTAAATAATCCCTAATGCAATGATGAGTCCTGCAGAAGTGACTTTGTTAAGATTCTTGCCCACGTGTAAGGTATTTATGCTGCACAAATGTATAGCAAAAAACAAGTTCCGGTTCCAAATAAATAGGGATATACCTTAAGATTTATTTCACCTTTCGAAAGGGGACTTCTTGAGAAAGGGTGTTACCTTTGAATGTCTAAAGCTTTTTGGTATGAAAAAGTCATTTTTGCCCCTTCTTTTCATTGTATTTATGCTTCCAATGGCCTTGCTGGCTCAGCAAATCACATATTCTGAGCCCGATAAAGACGATTTCCGTTCCTATAACTTTGAAATTTTGGGCAAGGTTGGCGGCAAAATATTGGTATATAAAAATTACAGGGAGGATCATTCTATTTCTGTGTTTGATCAGGACATGAAATTACTGGGCAAGCAAAAACTTAATATGCCAGAGCGGCTTATGCAAACCGACTTTTTGGTGTATGCCAATCACTTTTATTTAATCTATCAATTTCAGCGAAAAGGAATTGTATACTGTATGGCAGTTAAACTAGATAGTGATGGTAATTTATTATCGGAACCTATCCAGTTAGATAGTACGCAAGATGCGAGTTATACAAGTACAAATAGGTTGTATTCTTTGGTGGTGAGTGAAGACAAGAAAAAAATTATGATGTTTAAAATCAACAGTCATAATGATAAATTTCATGTATTGTCTACTTGCTTGTTTGACCAAGATTTTAACCTACTTAAAAGATCTCGCATTGAAGTGGGGATGCCTCAACGAAACGATTTTTTAGCCGATTTTGCACTTGACAATGCCGGTGATTTAATTTGTATAAGAGCCAGTGGTACTGCGCAAAACGACAATATCAATAAAGTTTCTTTGATCACAAAAAAAGCGAATGACGATTATGTTCGTATTACTGATTTGGCTGTCAAGGGAATTTATTTAGATGACATTCATATTAAAGTAGATAATTTAAATAAGCATTACATCATCACATCGTTTTTTGGTAAATTAAGACGCGGAAATATCGAAGGCATTTATTTTACATTGTGGGATAAAGGGTTGGACAAAGAGTTGTTAAATGCAACTACTTTTTTTACAGATGAATTTAAAGAAGATGCAAAAGGGCAGAACGGCATAAAAATGGCTTTCAATGATTATTTTCTTAAAAATATAATCCTCAGACGCGATGGTGGTTTTATGATGATTTCAGAATCTGTTTTTACGTCTTCTAAAGGTAATACCATGAATAGATGGGATTATTTGTACGGCTCTCAATTTTGGTCACCTATGGATTATTATTCATGGAACAGCCCTATGGCACTAGGTGGCATTGGATATAATCCGTGGAGTCGAAACAATTCCTTTTTTAACAACAACAATCAGATACGTTATTATGCCGAAAACATTGCTGTCATTTCATTTGATGCAAAGGGCAACATGGAGTGGAGCAATATGATTCGTAAATCACAGTACGACGACAATTCAGATAATTATATTGGGTTTACAATGCTAAATGCTGGAGATCAACTCAATTTTATTTTCAATTTGCAGGAAAAAAATCAGAATGTATTAACCAACCAAGCCATTTTGCCGGATGGTCGTATTAATCGCAATCCAACTTTTAAAAACATAGATCGCGGTCACGATTTTATGCCAAAACTTTCTAAGCAAGTTGGCCTTAAGCAAATAATTGTGCCTTGTATGTATCGAGGGTATACTTGTTTTGCTAAAATTGATTATTAACGTACTTTTAGACCGAAACGAAATTCATGGTTTTTTTATTTAGAGATAGATCAGTCGTTAATATTTTACTCATACTCTTATTAAGTGTTGGTGTTCATTTACACCAAACTGATTTATCATTGGTAGTCCCATCACTGCAGCAAAATGGTTTATTTTCCTATGTTTTAGTCCACTACATCTATAGCTTACCTGCCCCTGTACAAATCATTCTTTTTCACGCGCTCATTGTAACACAAGCCTTACGTATTAATATGGTTATGCAGGATTTGCGCATGTTTGCCTCTGTCAACTATGTGCCCGCTATGACCTATGTTTTATTAACTGGGTTACTCATGCAATCAGATGTTATTACAGAAACACTCGTAAGTAATTCGCTGACGCTTTGGATGTTTATAAAACTAAGTAGGCTATACAACAATCCAGAACCTAAAACACTATTATTTAATATTGGCATTATTGCAGGTATTTCTATTTTACTTTTTCATCCTACTGCCATTTTAATTGTGGTGGTGCTATTTGCCTTAGCAGTAGTACGTCCATTTAGAATTGCTGAGTGGTTGGTATTACTGATGGGTATCTTACTGCCTTATTATTTTGTTTTTATTATCCTTTTTTTAAAGAATCAGTTTGCGGAAGCACCTTCCTATTTACCCACTATTTCAATAGGGTCACCCCTCCATGGCCTTGGTAAGTCGTATCTTATTAACCTGGGGTTTGTTGCTTTTGCCCTAATTGTAGGGCTTTATCAATTACAACAGCATGTGGGAAGGCTTGTGATTCAAATTCGCAAAAATTGGGGTGTTATGATGGTGTTACTTTTTACCCTATTAATTAGCCCATTTTTATTTAGCAGTTTAGGTCCCCAAATGCTTATCATGGGCTTATTACCCCTAACGGCTGCCATTTCTAATGGATATAGCAATCCTAAAAAGCTATTACTGCCCAATTTCCTGTTTTGGACCGCTTTAGGCCTTATAATTATCAACAACTGGCATTTGGTGAAAATTTAGGCTTTTGCTTATCTTTTTGAGGGTTACCTTTGCCCTATTCTATCAGATAACTATACATTTTATGAAGTTTGGCGTGGTTGTTTTTCCAGGATCTAATTGTGACAGAGATATGCAAGATGCTTTATCCAAGGATTTGGGTAAAGAAGTGATTATGTTATGGCATAAAGAGAAAGACCTTAGCATGTTTACCACAGACGATTGTATTGTACTTCCTGGAGGTTTTTCTTATGGAGACTATTTAAGATGTGGCGCTATTGCTCGTTTTAGCCCAATGATGCAATCGGTAATAGATTTTGCAAACAGAGGCGGAAAAGTATTAGGCGTTTGTAATGGATTTCAAATATTATGCGAGAGCGGGTTACTGCCGGGTGTATTATTACAAAATGCCAATCAACAGTTTATTTGTAAAAATGTATTTATTAAAAATGCTGCAACAGGTGCACTTCAAATTCCTATTGCACATGGAGAAGGTCGTTATTTTGCCGACAATAAAACACTCGATGCCTTAGAGGCAAATGGTCAAGTTATTTTCACCTATTGCGATGCAAATGGTGATGCAACAGAAGGAAGCAATCCTAACGGAGCTACCAGAAATATTGCTGGCATTAGCAATGCTGCAAAAAATGTGTTTGGTATGATGCCGCATCCTGAGCGTGCTACTTCAAGTTTGCTTGGAAATATCGATGGAAAAAAAGTTTTTGAATTACTTGGGTTAATTTAATTGTTATGAAAAAAATATTTACAATACTTGCGGTTTTGTGTATCTCTTACAGTGTTTCTGCTCAAATTCAGGACCCTGTTGACTGGTCTTATTCGGTAAAAAAAGTAAGTGCTGATACGTATACTTTTACTGCAACAGCAAACATCGAAGGTGATTGGCATATTTATTCTCAAACCTCTGGTAAAGGTGGACCCATACCTACTAAAATTACTTTTAATAAAAATCCGCTCATAACAATTGTGGGCGCTACCAAAGAAATTGGGAAAGTGCAGCAGGTATATGACGAACTCTTTAAAACCACAGTTCGTTTTATTGGCGAAACGGCCACTTATACCCAAACCATTAAAGTACGTGGCGGAATTAAAACAAATATTAGTGGTAACGTTGCCTATAATGTTTGCGACGATCGTCAGTGCTTACCGCCTAGCAAAAAAACGTTTGATCTTAAGCTTCAATAATGACTAAGAAAATATTATTTATTGTTGCGCTCGTAGTAGTGCAATCATTTCAATTGATAGCTGCACAGGACGTTAAGCAACCTGTGCAGTTTGTTTTTTTGGCAAATAAATTGTCTGACACGTCAGCCACTTTAACAGTAAAGGCTACCGCTTTAAATGGTACCCGCATATTTACGGCCGTTAAAAAAAACAGCGACGATGTTTTTGTTTCGTCACTGCAATTAGATAGCAATTTTGTAGCAGATACAACTATCAAAGAAACAGGTGTGGCGGGTGCTGTGGCACTACCAGGTACAGAGGGTAAGGGAACTGCTTACGATAGTGTAACATTTGTGTACACGGTTTATTTTAAAGCAGGCATCACTAATATCAAAGGCTCATTTAATTGGCTAGGTACAAAGGGCGAAGAATTTCCAAGTGGAGAAGAAAAAATAAATGTAACCATTACAGATGCGGCTGCTAATGGTCTAGCTGATGAATCTGCTACAACTGATGGCGGCAAAGAAGGTTCTATGTTGAGTATCTTTTTACTTTGTTTAGCAACTGGTTTACTTGCTGTTATTACGCCTTGTGTGTTCCCGCTTATTCCAGTGACGGTTAGCTTTTTTTTAAAGCGCAGCAAAAACAGGGTTGAAGGTTTAAAAAATGCACTATGGTACTCAGTATCGATTGTACTTATTTATACCATACCCACACTGGTGCTCACCCTAATTTTTGGCGACAAAATTTTATATACCATTTCTACGCACCCGGTATCTAATATTTTCTTTTTTGTGGTGTTTATCGTTTTTGCCATTTCGTTTTTTGGCGCTTTTGAATTGGCACTCCCTAATAGTTGGGCCAACAAAGCAGATCAAAAAGCGGGTAAAGGCGGTCTACTAGGTATCTTTTTTATGGCGCTTACACTAGTAATCGTTTCGTTTTCTTGCACCGGTCCCATTGTTGGAACGTTGCTAGGACAAACTAGTATGCAAGGCGTAGGACTTGCGCCCATTATAGGTATGATGGGTTTTGGTGTAGGCCTTGCGATTCCATTTTCTTTGTTTGCTTTTTTTCCATCCATGCTACAATCACTTCCAAAAAGTGGCGGTTGGTTAAATACCATCAAAGTAAGTTTTGGTTTTATTGAACTAGCGCTCGCACTTAAATTTTTATCCAACGTAGACCTCTCTTATCATTTAGGTATTTTAAATAGAGATGTATTTTTAGTACTCTGGATCGTGGTATTTTTCTTACTCGGTGTTTACTTATTAGGTAAATTAAAATTTGCACACGATAGTGATTTGCCATTTGTATCGGTACCGCGTTTGTTTTTTGCGATGGCTAGTTTTAGTTTTGCCGTGTACATGGTGCCGGGCTTATGGGGCGCTCCACTAAAGGCGCTCAGCGGTTTTATACCACCAGCTACCACACAAGAATTTAATTTAAACGATCTACAGTATAAAATTGGAAACGCTGGTGCACCGCATAATGCAGCGGGCAACGAAGCGGCGCCCCCAAAAAAATACACCAACAAATTACATGTACCATTTGGATTAACGGCTTATTTTGATTTGGAAGAAGGCATGGCTGCGGCAAAAATTTTGAAGAAACCTATTATGCTCGATTTTACTGGACATACCTGTCCTAATTGCCGTAAAATGGAAGAGCAGGTATGGAAAGATCCAGCTGTATTGTCGCGCATCAAAGAAAATTTTGTACTCGTAAGTTTATATGTAGACGAAACTGAGGAACTGCCTGTAAGTGAGCAGTACACCGATAAAAACGGCGTTAAAATTGAAACGGTAGGTGGTAAAAACCTTGACTACGAAATCAAAACCTTTGGTTTTAATGCGCAGCCCCTCTATATGTTTTTGGATTTAAACGGGAAGCCTTTAAGTGATGTAAAATATGGCTACGACCCTAGTGTAGCGGGTTTTATTAAGCACTTAGACGCAGTGAAAGCGGCTTTTGATAAAGGGTTATAAAGTCATCTGATTTTCGGTCATCATTTTGCGCAGGTTAATAAGTCCGTAACGCATGCGACCTAAAGCGGTATTAATACTGCAGTTGGTGATTTCAGCAATTTCTTTAAAGCTTAAATTGGCATAGTGTCTTAACACAATGATTTCTCTTTGCTCTTCTGGAAGTAAATCTAGCATGCGGCGCACTTTGTCGTGACTTTCACCACGCATAAGTTTTTGGTCCGGTGCTTCTTGTGACACATTGATTACTTCAAAAATATCTTGATCGTCAGAAGTTTTAATGGCAGGTGTACGCTTAACCTTTCTAAAATAATCGACACATAGGTTGTGTGCGATTCGGAGCGCCCAAGGTAAAAATTTGCCTTCTTCGGTGTAGCGCTTATTTTTTAGTGTATCTATGATTTTGATAAACACGTCTTGAAACAGGTCTTCGGCTAAATAAGTATCTTTTACAAAAAATAAAATAGACGAATAAATACGGTCTTTGTAGCGCGTTACGAGCACGTCAAACGCTTCTGTGTCGCCAGCTTGAAAGGAACGTATCAAATCTAAATCTGCAACCTGTTCGAGTGTTTTCATAGTCTATTTTCTTTCTCGGGGTTCAAATTAGTTATCTTTTATGCTGGTTGCTCGCTTGTGGATACATTGCAAAAGAGGGGTTTGGTTATTCACATCGAATAAATCCAAAAAAAATTGTGTGGAGTCGAAAAAATTGTGGGTTTATTTGAGCCTCAACTAAACCTATGCTGCAATAATCTGTTTACATTGTGTAACATTTATGGCAACAAAAAAACAAGTAGAAACAGCGGGGGCAAAGAGCCAAAAAGTTGATCAAAAACCAGGTCAAGCAAAGGGCCTAGACGCTATTGAAGTGGTAGGTGCGCGCGTGCACAATTTAAAAAATGTAAGCGTGGCATTTCCGCGCGGAAAATTTATAGTGGTAACGGGTGTTTCTGGAAGTGGAAAGTCGTCATTAACCATTGATACTTTATTTGCCGAAGGGCAGCGCCGCTATGCCGAAAGTTTAAGTGCTTATGCCAGACAGTTTATGGCCCGTATGGAAAAGCCAGACGTGGACATGATTAAAGGCCTTTGTCCGGCCATTGCGGTTGAGCAAAAAGTAATTACCCGCACACCTCGCAGTACAGTGGGCTCCATGACTGAAATTTATGATTACCTCCGCTTATTATTTGCGAGGGCCGGTAAAACCATTTCGCCTGTTAGTGGTAAAGAAGTAAAAAAAGACGAAGTATCGGATGTGGTTGCGGCTATCTGCGCCCTTCCAAAAAATAGTAAAGTAGTAATTGGCGTTGCTTTAAAACAGCATAAAAACAGAGCCGTACTTGAAGAGCTAGGCATACTATTACAAAAAGGATTTACAAGAATATATGTTGCGTCTAATGCAGAGCCACTCATGCGCATAGAAGAGCTGATGGAACAAACGCCAGCTGCATTAAAAAAAATATTACCCCTCGCTAAAGCAACTTCAGCTACCGAGTCAACTCCGCAAACATGGGTACTCATAGACCGTATCGTTGTTAAAGATTTTGATGAAGATGACATGCACCGCTTATCCGATTCGGTGCAAACTGCTTTTTATGAAGGGGAGGGTGAAGTATATATTGAGGTTGATTCAAAAAAAGTGCATCACTTTAGTAGCCGCTTTGAACTGGATGGTATTGTGTTTGAAGAGCCGGTACCTAATTTATTTTCTTTTAACAACCCGTTTGGTGCATGCCCAACATGTGAGGGTTTTAGTCAGGTACTAGGCGTTGATGCAGAGCTTGTAATACCGGACACAAGGTTGAGTTTATTTGAAGGTGCTGTAGCACCGTGGAAAGGTGAAAAACTAAGCTGGTGGAAAGATCAATTTATTAAAGGGGCTTCTAAAATAGATTTTCCAATTCATAAACCCATTGCACAGTTAACCAAAGCGCAGTATCAACTTTTATGGGATGGTGCCGGTAAAATTTACGGCATCCATGATTTTTTTAAAGAGGTAGAACAAAATTTATACAAAGTACAATACCGCGTTTTATTAAGTAGGTATCGTGGACGCACTACTTGTACTGATTGTGGTGGATACCGTTTGCGCAAAGAAGCGCTCTATATAAAAGTTGGTGGTAAACATATTGGTGAACTTTGTAAAATGCCGGTGCGTGATGTAAAAACTTGGTTTGATGCACTGGTATTATCGGAACATGATAATAGTGTTGCTAAACGTATTTTAATTGAAATTCACCAGCGCCTACAAACCTTATTAGACGTGGGTCTTGGCTATTTGACATTAGATAGACTTGCTAATTCGTTGAGTGGTGGCGAAAGTCAGCGCATACAATTAACCAGAAATTTAGGTAGTAATTTAACCAACTCATTATATATTCTTGATGAGCCTTCTATTGGACTTCATTCTAGAGATACGGAGCGGTTAATTGGCGTATTACAATCGTTACGTGATTTAGGAAATACTGTAGTAGTAGTGGAACACGATGAAATGATTATGCGTAAAGCAGATCATATTATTGATATGGGGCCATTTGCTTCACATCTTGGTGGTGAAGTAGTAGCGGCGGGTAATTACAACGAGCTTATAAAAAATCCTGATAGTTTAACGGGTAAATATTTATCGGGTACACTTGCCATAGAAGCACCTAAAACATTAAGAAAGAGTACCCGTTTTATTGGGGTAGAAGGTGCAAGACAAAACAACTTAAAAAACATCACTGTTAAATTTCCGCTACAAACACTTTGTGTTATTAGTGGCGTGAGTGGTAGTGGTAAAACAACGCTGGTTAAACAAATTTTATACCCGGCACTTCAAAAATATAAGGGTGAGCCCGCCGATAAAGTGGGCCTTCATACCAAATTAATTGGCGACATAGATTCTATTTCACAAATAGAACTTATAGACCAAAACCCTATTGGAAAATCGTCACGTAGTAATCCGGTAACCTATATTAAAGCCTATGATGGCATCCGTGATTTATATGCCAAACAACCGCTTTCTAAAATGCGTGGATTTATGCCCAAGCATTTTTCTTTTAACGTAGACGGTGGCCGTTGCGACACCTGTAAAGGTGAGGGAGAGCAAGTAGTAGAGATGCAATTTTTAGCTGACGTGCACCTTACTTGTGAGTCTTGCGGCGGCAAAAGATTTAAGGAAGAAGTATTAGAAGTTCATTACAAAGACAAAAACATTTTTGATGTACTGGAACTTTCTGTAGATCAGGCACTCGAGTTTTTTGTAGAAGACAAAAACATTTACAACGCCATATTACCACTACAATCGGTAGGTCTTGGGTATATTAAACTAGGTCAAAGTAGTGATACCTTAAGTGGCGGAGAAGCCCAGCGCGTAAAGCTTGCAAGCTTTTTAGGCAAGGGTAAAGGGCATGGCCAAATGCTGTTTATTTTTGATGAACCTACCACCGGCTTGCACTTTCATGATATCAAAAAATTACTCAATTCTTTTTCGGCACTTATAGAGCAGGGTCATTCACTCATTGTTATTGAGCACAATACGGACGTTATTAAATCGGCAGATTGGCTAATAGACATGGGGCCTGAGGCAGGGGATGGTGGTGGAACGGTAGTGTACGAAGGTGTACCGCTGGGCATTAAAAAATGCGCCGCTTCTCATACCGCAAAATACTTGTAAGCACTTATAATTATCTGTAAATACTTTTGAGACTGCCCGTTTATCGTAAACGGTCTAAACTCTTAAGTAATTTTTGGTCTTTGTAAATGCTTCTGATGGCAAGTATAAAAAACACAGGAACTAAAAAACTAAGTGCCGAATACAGCGAAAGTCCACCTGTTTTAAAATTTTTCATGTACAAAAAGTAGTGCATCAAATTTGCCAAGCTTAAAACTAGACCTACTACGCACATCTTAATTTGCAAACTTCTATTGCTAAATAAAAAAATAGATACAAGCGCCATTAGTGCAGTAGCAATCACAAATACGAGTAGCATGAAATGATCGTAAGGTGTGATGGTAATAGTTGGGCCAGGCACTTCAAGGCTACCAAAATAAAAAGGTAGCTTAAGAGATGCAAAAGCGCAAATACTTGCTAACAGTAACCAAAGTGTTTGTATGCGTTGTATCATAGCTCAGGATATAAAACAAATTGAGACATAAACTCGTTCACCTCACCTTTTAGTTTTTCTAAAAGTGCTGCATCGTCAGGATTCATAAGGGCTTTATCAATGGCGTTTACCACAAAAGCCATATCAGATTCTACCATACCTCTTGTAGTAACTGCAGCAACACCAAATCTAATACCTGAAGTAACAAATGCCGACTTATCATCGTAAGGCACCATGTTTTTATTGGCGGTAATATCTGCGTGTCCTAAAACCTGCTCTGCTTTTTTACCGCTGATATTTTTATTGCGTAAATCTATAAGCATTAAATGATTGTCGGTACCACCGCTAATAATTTCATAGCCCTTATCGGTAAAATTTTTAGCCATGGCTTGCGCATTTTTTTGCACTTGCTGTTGGTATACTAAAAACTCGTCGGTTAAAATTTCGCCAAATGCAATCGCTTTTGCAGCAATCACGTGCTCTAAAGGACCACCTTGTGTGCCCGGAAACACAGCCATATCAATAACATTAGACCAAAGTCTTAAATTTCCTTTTACATCTTTTAAGCCTAAGGTGTTTTCGCCATCTTTTGCCATCATAATAACACCACCACGAGGTCCACGTAATGTTTTGTGGGTAGTTGAAGTTACAAAATGACAATGTGCAAATGGAGAAGACAATAAACCTTTAGCAATTAAACCAGCAGGGTGTGCAATATCAGCAAGTACAAAAGCACCCACTTCGTCGGCAACTTTTCTGATGCGCGCATAATCCCAATCTCTACTGTAAGCACTTGCGCCACAAATAATAAGTTTTGGTTTATGTGCACGTGCTTGACTTTCTAACATTTCG
>Ga0222712_10004089_pt1 | contig 15451 bp, 13 predicted proteins | sample C33_657DmetaG_FD_165043 | JGI IMG/M metagenome (GOLD analysis project Ga0222712, IMG submission 165043) | Estuarine water microbial communities from San Francisco Bay, California, United States - C33_657D | ecosystem: Environmental > Aquatic > Marine > Unclassified | place: USA: California... | reverse complement strand
TTAACAGATGGTTTATTTCTTGAAGTTTTTAAAGAAGTAGCCAAAGAATATCCTGAATTAAAATCGGATGATGTGATAGTGGATGACCTATGTATGAAATTAGTGAGCCGTCCTGATTTGTTTGATGTAATTGTATTAACCAATTTACAAGGAGATATAGTGAGTGACTTGTGCGCTGGATTGGTTGGGGGACTTGGTTTTGCTCCCTCTGCAAATATTGGGGATCATATTTCAATTTTTGAAGCAGTACACGGCACTGCACCAGATATCGCTGGAAAAAATATTGCAAATCCAACTTCATTATTATTAAGTGGTTTAAGCATGCTTCGCCATTTAGGTTTAATGGAGCAAGCGGTGGTTATTGAAAATGCATTATTATATACTTTGGAATCAGGCGTGCATACAGGAGATTTTGGCGATAAAAATATTCCTTCCGTAAATACCACTGTATTTGCGCAAGCGATTATTGATAATTTTGGCAAACAACCAAAACACAATCCTAAACCTTTCTTGCCTAATTTTTATGTAACACCTACTAATTTTAAATTGGAACATAATCCAATGTTGCAAAGTGATTTAAGAGATCAACATAAAATTGTTGGGGTTGATTTTTTTATAGAAAGTGCGGATCAACCAATAGTAATTGCGGATAAATGTTTGACACATGCAAGCGAAAGTCTTAAGTTGGTCACCATTACTAATCGCGGCACGCAGGTATGGCCATCAGGTTCGGTTTTCACCAATTTGGTGAATCAATTTTATTGCCGTTTTGAAACCGTAAATGAAGCGCCACTATCGCAGGATCAGGTCATTGATTTGTACCGATCTTTGGCCAAGGATTTTAAAATTTGTTCCTTAGAAGTCCTTAATATGTGGGCCGATAAAAAAGCATATGGTTTGGCCCAAGGCCAGTAGTTAGGCATGATTTAAAGCTTTCGGCTTTAAATTGTTTGTTTTTACTATAAATTTCCCTTTCCGGCTTGAAAAAAACCATTTTTAGTGTAATTTTACCACTCATTTACAAAATAGTCTTTTACCTATGGCTGAAGTTATCTTAATGCCCCGTTTGAGTGATACAATGACTGAAGGAGTTATTGCTGCATGGCATAAAAAAGTGGGGGATACTGTTAAAAAAGGAGATTTATTAGCCGAAATAGAAACGGATAAAGCAACCATGGAATTGGAGAGCTATCAACAAGGTGTTTTATTACATATAGGCACACCTCGTGGTGGTAAATTGCAAGTCAATGATTTATTAGCCATTATTGGAACCGCTGGTGAAGATGTTTCTGCTTTAGTAGCACAAAACACCAACACAGGTTCTGAAACAAAAGCTGCCCCTGAAAATGTAAAAGTGGAAACACCTGCTGCTATAGCTGTAAGTTCAGATAATACTGATTTTAGTAAGATGGATGAAGTGGTTTTAATGCCACGATTAAGTGATACGATGACGGAGGGTGTAATTGCAGGATGGCAAAAAAAGGTAGGAGATGCCGTAAAGAAAGGAGAAATTTTAGCGGACATTGAAACGGATAAAGCAACCATGGAATTAGAATCCTATAAAGATGGGATTTTATTATATCAAGGTGCCAACGCGGGAGAGAAAATTTTAGTGAATCAATTGTTGTGTATCATCGGACAACCTGGATTGGATATTGATGCGATTGTAAAATCGGTCAAAAGTGCATCTGATAGTCCTGCAGCTTCAGCGCCCGTTGCACAAGAATCAAAAGCGATAGCAACACCAGCATCAACTGCAGCTCCTGTAGTAGCAGCGCCAGTTGCACCAGCAGCTTCGGTGGTGAATGAAGGACGAATTTTTGCTTCACCACTTGCTAAAAAAATAGCAAAAGAAAAAGGGGTGGATTTAAAATATGTAAAAGGATCAGGGGAGCATGGAAGAATTACTAAAACTGATTTAGATAACTATACACCAGCGAGTGCAAGTACTTATACCGCATCGGCGCCTGTTGGGCAAGTAAGTTTTATTGATACGCCAGTATCACAAATGCGCAAAGTAATTGCGAAGCGTTTAAGCGAAAGTTTATTTACAGCACCTCATTTTTATTTGACGATGAAAATAAATATGGATGCAGTAGTGGAGGCACGTGCGATGGTGAATGAAACTTCTCCGGTTAAAATAAGCTTTAATGATTTTATCGTTAAAGCAGTAGCGCTTTCCTTAAAGCAACATCCTAAAGTAAATAGCAGTTGGTTGGGCGATGTTATTCGCACGAATCATCATGTAAATATTGGTATTGCAGTAGCAGTAGAAGAAGGTTTGTTGGTTCCTGTACTTCGTTTTGCTGATGGTTTAAGCTTATCGCAGATCAGTATTTCTGTTAAGGAGTTTGCGAAAAAAGCAAAAGATAAAAAATTACAACCAGCCGATTGGGAAGGAAGTACTTTCACTATTTCTAATTTAGGTATGTTTGGTATAGATCAATTCACGGCAATCATTAATACACCAGACGCTTGTATTTTAGCAGTGGGTGGTATTGCACAAGAGCCTATTGTTAAAAATGGTCAAATTGTACCTGGAAATGTTATGAATGTAAGCTTAAGCTGTGATCACCGCGTAGTGGATGGCGCAACAGGGTCTACATTCTTACAAACATTAAAAAGTTATTTAGAAGCACCCATTAAAATGTTTATTTAAAATAGCTGAGCAAGTATTAGCACTAAAAATTTATTTAAAGGCTTCGTTATTCTAAAAGTAACGGAGTCTTTTTGTTTAAATTAAAAATTTATTGAATGAAAAAATTATTAAATGTTTTAAATGATTTCGAAAAGCAGGCGCCGCTTTATTTAACGAGTAATAAAATCGTATCTGAAGCAAATATTGGATGGCATATCATCCATAGCTGCTTGGTGATTACTTCAATTACAGATGCGATCATGAAATCGGATCTTTCGCTTTATAAAAAGAAGTTTAGTTGGAAAGCATTTTTTGTGTTGCTTTTTAATAAAATTCCAAGAGGTAAAGCAAAAGCACCCTCATTCACCCAACCTGCTAACGAAGTTTCTATGGACATGATATTTCAGCATATTGCAAAAGCGCGCAATAGTGCTGAATTGCTTTTAACGGTGAATAAAAATAAATATTTTACACATCCTATATTTGGAGACTTACAATTGCCAACTGCGATTAAATTTTTATACGTACACAGCTATCATCACGAAAAAATAATAAGAGATATTTTACAATAAGATAGTTAAAAAAATCCCCTCCTGATGTATCGGGAGGGGATTTTAGGTTGAGGCTTTATTAATCACATATTAGTCCAAATCGCAACCAATAGGAGCGCCAGGAGCCATAGCTAATGGTTTTGGCAGACTTACTTTATCTGGACTCTTTATACTTTCTATCGCATATTGATAATGAGCACTATGTATTGGATCGGATTTGGATAATGCTTCTAGCTTAGCTTTTAATTGCTTTATTCTTTGTTGTGTTATAATGCGCACTTCATAATTAGCATCTGTACTTTGACTTACGCCAATCAACCAATGAAGTGTTTGTTGTTGTGTTTGTTGTTGAATACTACCAGCCAAGCCATTGGGTATTTTAGTATACCAGGTATTTTCGAGAATTTGATCAAGTACGTCGTCCCAACCTATCACACCTGCCCTTGCTTTATTTTGCACTAAACGATTAGCGCGCTCTACATTAAATAAAAATCCTAATTGAAAATCAGCCAATGCTTCAGCTGCACTTAATGCATCAAAGCTCATGCCAGTTCTTTTTTCAAAAAGTTCACCAACACCGTAAAATAAAGGAGGGCGTGGGGGAATCAATTGTAAAATGCTTTCAGGAAGGGTTAAAGTTTCTGCGCTCAAACATTTAAGTGCTGCTTTCAAAGCATTTTTTTGTAATTCATTGGATAAAATGGTTGGTTTTATTTGATTTGCATCTCCACGAACGCTATAGGTATAGTTTATGCCACCTATTACTTTAGTTACTGCTTCATATTGGTAACGGTGGTAATTATACAAGGGAACTAATACATCTTCCAATTTTGATAATGGGGTTCCGTTTGGAATAGCTTGTTCACCAAACTGACTTATTGCTTTTTTTCTCACTTCAATCACTCGATTCAATCCAACCACTGGATCTGCTTGGTTATCCCATAAATGAGCATTCGGGTGAAATCCACTTGCCGATCTCGCATCTGCATCCGCAATAAATTGCAAACCATTTTTTGAGTTCTCAATCAGTAAATTTTGCAATGCTTTACTTTCATCTATGGATTTGTCAAAATCTTGATAGCCATAGGTAATAGCACGTTTATCCCATTCGCCAATTTCATTGGTATAGATATCTGAAAAATCAATGGCTCCTTTGTCATTCACAAATACATTAGGATGTGGGTAATCCATCACTGATGCGCGATTATTATAACTTGATGCATAGTTATGTTGTAGTCCTAAGGTGTGACCCACTTCGTGCGCAGCCAATTGTCTTAATCTGTGTATTGCTGCAGTGCGCATTTTATCAGTCACGGGCTGTCCATTGATATAAGGAGACAATAATGCAGTAAATATTAAATAATCCTGTCTAACTCTAAGTGAGCCTAAAGTTACTTGGCCTTTTATAATTTCACCTGTTCTAGGATCGGTGATTGTGGCGCCATAACTCCAACCGCGCGTAGATCGGTGTACCCAATTAATCATATTGTAACGAATATCCATTGGGTCGGCACTGTCAGGTAGGATTTGTACTTGAAATGCATTTTTATAACCAGCTGCCTCGTAAGCTTGGTTCCACCATCTTGCACCTTCTAATAATGCAGTACGGATAGGTTCGGGTGTGCCATTATCTAAGTAATATATAATTGGTTTTACGGCTTCGCTCATCGCAGCATTTGGAGTCATTTTATTTAAACGGTGTCTACTGATAAACATTTTTTGAATGGGTTCGCTAATGTCACTACCATAATCAAAATAAGTAATTCCAAAATAGCCACTTCTAATATCATACAGTCTTGGCTTATATTTATTATCGGGTAATGCAACAAAGCTGTGGTGCATTCTTAATGTAATTGCTTCAGTGGAAGGTGCAACTGCTTGTACAAATCTTCCCGCATCAGAACCACCTATAAAAGTGAGCGATGCTTCAAACTCGGAATTATTTGGAAAGTTTTTTGTGTTATTAATATAGATAGCAGAGCGGCCTTCACTCAAGGTATACGTACCTTGTTTCATTTTTCTAATTTTATCGGCAGCATTATGCGCGTCTCTTAAAAAGAAAGATGTTGCATCTACTAACACGATGTTTCCGTCTTCAGCTTCTACAGTAAAATTATATAAAACAGATTGCGCGAATGATTCACTTACTGCTTTTTGTTCTCTAGGATCATTAGTCACTGCTCGGTAGTCCAAATTAGGTTGTGTTAGTAATACTTTTTTACCTACGCGACTAAAATAAACAATTCTTGAATCGCCTATTTGTCCTCTGTCTAATCCAATATCATTTGAACCAAGCCCTGCTGGCAGCGAGTTTACATATAAAAATGGGTTGTTCCATTTGTCAATGACTAAGAATATTTTTCCTTGGCTAGCATCCCAGTAATAATTAAAGTAGCCTTTACGCAATTCCATGCTTTTTGTTTTTTCAATAATGGGATTACTTTGTGCATGCAACATAAAAGGGAAACATAAAAGAACTAATAAATTTTTCATACATTTTAGTTTTGTCAATAAAAAAAATCCTCCCATTCGCGCTTTCGGAATGAGAGGATTAAGATATGAATTTTACCGCTAATTTTAAGCAGTAGGAGTATCAGTGGTAGGTTCTGCAAAAAGCGTTGGCGCTACAACAGCTGCTTCAACAACAACAGGAGCTGGAGCTGCTTTTTTTGCTGCTTTCTTTGGGGCTGCTTTCTTTGGGGCTGCTTTCTTTGGGGCTGCTTTCTTTGCTGCCTTTTTAGGAGCTACTTTTTTCTTAGGGGCTGCTTTTTTCGCTGCTTTCTTAGGAGCCGCTTTCTTTGCTGCCTTTTTAGGAGCTACTTTTTTCTTAGGGGCTGCTTTTTTTGCTGCTTTCTTAGGAGCTGTTTTCTTTGCTGCCTTTTTAGGAGCTACTTTTTTCTTAGGAGCTGCTTTTTTTGCTGCTTTCTTCTTGCTTGACTTTGCCATGATGATTATTTAATTTAGTTAGTAAAGTTGATTTTGATAAAATTACATTCTTTTATTTAAACAAAATAAAATCTATTCATCTATTTAATAATAGATTTGTAATATGAAATCACCAGTCACCTTAGTGGTAGGGGCATCGCCCAATTCGGAACGCTATAGTTTTTTAGCGACCAGTTTATTAAATGAACATGGAATATCGGTATATCCCTATGGTATTAAAACAGGAATGATAAATGATATCCCAATTTTGAATGAATGGCCAAGCCAAATACCTATAGATACGGTCACTTTATACCTTGGTTCCCCTGCCCAAACGGAATATATTGACCAAATTTTAGCCCTAAAGCCCCGCCGTATTATTTTTAATCCAGGCACTGAAAATCCAGTCTTAGCAGCACTTGCGGCAGAAAACGGCGTTCAAACATTAGAAGCTTGCACGCTCGTTTTACTAAAAACTGGGCAATATTAATTTTTATACTGCCCCCAACTAGATTTATCCAAACTTCGGAATTGTAGGGCTTCGCTAATATGGTTTAGTTGAATAGCATTGCTGTTATCTAAGTCGGCAATACTTCGACTTACTTTTATAATTCGGTCAAAAGCCCTTGCACTTAATTGAAACTTTTCCATAGCCATTTTTAAAATGGCTTCGCCCTCAGGACTAATGGTACAATATTTTTTTAATTGACCACTATTCATTTGTGCATTGGTGTAGGTGCCTGCTTCATTTTTAAATCGATGACTTTGTATTTCCCTCGCATTTTTGACCCTAGTAGCGATAGTTGCGGAAGATTCTTCCTGTTTGGAGGCCCTTAATTCATTATAAAGTATGGGTATCACCTCAATATGCATATCAATTCTATCTAATAAAGGCCCTGAAATTTTGTGCATGTATTTTTGAATTAAAGAGGGACTGCAATGACATTCCTTTTTTGGGTGGTTGTAATACCCGCAAGGGCATGGGTTCATAGCTGCCATTAACATAAATCTAGCGGGGAAAGTGACACTCATTTTGGCTCGGGCGATGCAGACGATACCTTCTTCCATAGGTTGCCGAAGCACTTCAATGACGGATCTATTAAATTCAGGCAGTTCATCTAAAAACAAAATCCCATTATGTGCTAATGATATTTCTCCTGGTTGCGGATGGCTTCCGCCACCAATCAATGCTATAGACGATAAGCTATGGTGGGGATGTCTGAACGGCCTAGTTTGTAATAATTTATTTACGGCATCCAATTTCCCTGTGATACTATATATTTTACTTGTCTCTAAAGCTTCCATTTGATTTAATGGGGGTAAAATGGAAACGATACTTTTAGCCAACATTGTTTTTCCGGCACCTGGTGGCCCAATCATAATAATATTGTGGCTACCAGCACTCGCAATTTCTAAGGCACGTTTTACATTTTGCTGCCCTTTTACATCTGAAAAATCAGTCGCCGATTTTATTTTATAATCCTGCACAAGTCCACTTTTCTTAATGGGCGATTTTGTGTTTGGTTGCGTAATAAATTCAACTACTTCTGTTAAATGTTCAAAACAGTAAATGTCCAATTCATCAACTAATACTGCTTCGGCTGCGTTTTCATTAGGAAGTAAAATACCTAAATAACCATCTGCCTTTGCTTGCATTGCCATAGCAAGTACGCCTTTAATAGGATATAATTTGCCATCTAATCCCAATTCTCCCATCATAATATACTTATCAATTAAATCAATTGGCATGATTTGTTCAGAAGCTGCTAATATGCCAATGGCGATGGGTAAATCAAATGCGGCTCCAGTTTTTTTTAATTCAGCGGGCGATAAGTTGATGACCAACTTAGTTCTTGGCATTCTAAAGCCATTTGCTTTAATCGCACTTTCGGTTCGGTCCAAACTTTCCTTTACCGAGCTATCGGGTAAGCCTACAATGCAATAGCCTTGCCCCATACTTACATTTATTTCAATAGTAATCCCAACGGCATCAATACCAATTAAGGCACTTCCTTTTGTTTTTACAAGCATACTTTTTGCTTGAAACTATATTTGTAGGGGGGAAGTAATGAAGTATTAATACTTGTTTTTCGTCATGTTATTTAGCAGGTCAACCACGCCTTCTCTTTCTAAAATTAAATAGCCCAATCGGTCTTGACTGACGCCTTGTTTTAGTTGATAGTGAAATACGAGTTCCTTTTGACGTACTTCGGTTTCAAAATAACTAAATTGAATATTATCATATTTTTTTAATCCATCACTAATTTCATACAAATGGGTGGAGATAATAAATAAGCTATTTCTTAAATTTTGTAGGCCTTCAATTACGGTAGAACTACATTTCATAGCGTCTTGGATATTGGTACCTTTAAAAAGCTCATCAATTAGGACAAAGTACTTTTTGCCATCTATAATTTTTCCAATCGTATTTTTTATTCTTTGTACTTCATTAAAAAAATAACTTTCACCTTTGACAACATTATCGGCAATAGTTAGGTTGGTAATAAGTCCATCAAATAAAGACAGGGTCACTTTTTTTGCCGGCGATCCAATGCCAATATGCGACAAGTATATTATTATACCAATCGTTTTAATGAATGTGCTTTTGCCAGCCATGTTGGCACCTGTCAAAAAAAACAAATTATTTTGACTAGACAGCGAAATGGTATTATCAATAGGATTGGGAACCAGTGGATGTATCCCCGATACTACTTCAAGTAGGGGTCTTTCACTATTGATCCAAGTTGGAAAAACAAAATTAAATTTTTTTACAGCAGTTGCCATGCTATAATAGGCATCTAAATCATAATAATGCTGCAGTAACTGTATCGTGTTATTTTTATAATGATTTCGAAAAAAATAAGCCAACGCTAATAATTTTTGTGGGTTGGCTAATGTGGTTTGTGTATTTAAATTAGCTAATGCTGAATGCTGCACTAATTTTTTTATATTTTGAACCAAATTAGCAATAATTGGGTTTTCGTTTTTTCTTTCGAAAACAACTAACCAATTGTTTAAATTTTCATAAAACAAAATTAAATGTTCTAGCGAATATTTTAATAAAGCGTAATCGGCGCCATTTACATATTGATACCAATAAGCGCCTAGATAGCTAATTTGTGTTGGGATAGGCTTAAATGCAGTGCCAAAAAACTTTTCAATCACTAGGGTGGTACCATTCGTGATTTTCATTTCATGTATAAAATCAATTTCATTGACAAAAACAGCAATGGCCTTTTGTCGCTTTTCAATGGCTTCAATAGAATTTAATGGTTGCGCAAGATATTGATCTAATTGCTCCTTTCCGCCATTGGATTTGCAAAAATTAAGGTGTGAAATAAGCCCGGCCGATTCCTCCGTATCAAATAAGCCGATATCTTTTAAAGTAATTTTATCTACCAGCATACCTATTAAATTTAGCTTCTGGTAAATTGCATTCTTTGGCCTTTTTGACTTTCATCAAATTCACCATCCTGATATGCCAAATGTCCATTCACAAATGTGGCGTGAATTTGATAAGGAAATTGTGTTCCTAGAAGCGGACTCCATCCGCATTTATATAAAATATTTTCATTGGTAATAACATAGGGGGCTTCTTTTACTAATACCAAGTCGGCGTAATAACCTTCTCTAATAAAACCGCGTTCTTTTATTTGAAAACAGGTGGCAACAGCATGGCTCATCTTCTCTACCATTTTTTCAATGGTTAACTTCCCTTCCTTCACATATTTCATCATTAACATAACAGGGTGTTGTACCAATGGAAGTCCCGCATGCGCATGTGCATAATCGCCTTGCTTTTCATCCCAAGTATGCGGTGCATGGTCGGTTGCGATAACATCTAATTGATCATTCAACAAGCCTTCCCATAAAGCTGCTTTATTTTCAGGCGCTTTTATGGCAGGGTTGCATTTAATTAAATTGCCTTTCGTTGTATAATCGTCTGCAGTAAAATGCAAATGGTGTACACATACTTCTGAGGTAATGCGTTTGTCGGCTAAAGGGAGCATGTTTGAAAATAACTGTAATTCCTTTGCAGTACTAATGTGTAAAATATGCAAACGGCTATTAAACTTTTTTGCTAATTGTATTGCTTTGAAGGAAGATTCAAAACAAGCTTCTTCGTTGCGGATAATAGGGTGATCGGATGGCTCAAGGATGGATTTAACCGCTTCCAATGCAGCCTTATTTTTTTTAATAATACCTTCCTCTTCGCAATGGGTGGCAATCAATAATTCAGAACCTTCAAATATTTTTTCCAAAACAAGTGGGTTGTCTACCAATAAATTTCCTGTACTAGACCCCATAAATATTTTTACACCACAAACCTCATTTTTCTTTTCGTTGGTCCGTAAAACTTCCTCCCAATTGTCCTGAGAAGTACCCATGAAAAAAGAGTAATTAGCGAGTGCATTTTGTGCGCCAATTTGATATTTATCTTCTAATAAAGTCTGGTTAAAAACAGGAGGCACCGTATTGGGCATTTCCATAAAGCTAGTAACACCGCCAGCAACCGCCGCTTTGGACTCTGTATAAATACTTGCCTTATGGGTTAACCCAGGTTCTCTAAAATGTACCTGGTCATCAATAGCGCCAGGTATTAGATACATGCCCTCGGCATTAATTTCAGTGACGCCATTAGGTGTTTCGATGGATGTCCCAATTTTATCAATACGGCCATCTTTTATGAGTAAATCCCCATTCATTTTTCTTCCTTCATTAACGATAATGGCATTTTTAATGATATAGTTGCGCATCGAATTTAGTTTTCAAGATGGATGGTGAAATAAATAAAGTTGGCGTTTATTTTATTTACATTATTGAGTAAGGATTCAGGACCTGTTCCTGTATTGTTTTTTAAATTTGTTAGCCCATATGAAAATTTAAGTTCAGGCGATATGGTTACATATTTTAAATAAAAGCTTAACCCTAAACCAAATTCATATCCTAGGTCCGTACCATTTAATAAAGCTTTATAAGGTGCGCCGTTAATACTGTTACTTACTTTTGAACTTGATAAATCAAAATCAGCCTTACCACCTCCAAATACATAGTGGCGCATGATTGATTTGTAGCCCATTGCAGTATATCTGTCTGACTGCAATTTTAAAGCAATGGGTAGTGTAATTAAGGTGGATGGAATATCTAAAGAATCTGCTACATTAACATACAAGTTATTCGGTGCAGAAAATCCAATTCTTTTTGACCCACCAATTAATAACATAGGGTTTGCTCTCAGTAATAAGTGGTTGGTTAGCTTTAAAGTTCCTGACAAACCTAAATTTAAATTGCCACTGTTGCTTGTTGTAATTCTATTTGCAATACTCGTGGTTTGATTGTTAAAATAAGTACCTCGCTCAAAGTTTAAACTATTCATTCCATAACCTAAACTAATCCCTAAATAGTAAGGCATGTCGTCGTGGTCAGGTTGAAACACTTCATTTTTTTGCGCATTAACTGATAAAGAAGTTAATACTAATAGTGCAACGCTAATTATTTGTCTCCGCAATAGATACTGCATATGCCTAAGCTTAATTTTTGTTGATGAATATTTTTAAATCCTGCTTTTTCTAAGATACTTAAAAAAGCCTTTCCTTCGGGAAATGCAATCACACTTTCGTTTAAATAAGCGTAAGCTGCCTTATTTCCTGAAAATAATTTGCCAATATTGGGGGTAATCCACTTCATATAAAAATTATAGATGGGCTTAAACCAAAACTGGCTAGGTTGTGAAAATTCAAGAATAACTATTTTGCTTCCTGGTGTAAGTACTCTGTACATTTCAGCTAGTCCTTTTTCTAAATCGGCAAAGTTGCGAACACCAAAAGCGACCATGGCACCATCAAAAGTATTTTCTTCAAAAGGGATGGCAATACTGTCGCCTGATTTTAATTCAATAATATCGCTTAATCCTTTTTGGGCAATCTTTATCCTTCCATATTGCATCATACCTTCAGAAATATCCATTCCGGTAATTCGATGGGGCTTAATTTGTTGGTAAGCCATTAATGCCATATCTGCGGTCCCCGTTGCTACATCCAATAAATGATGGATGGGGGCACCTTTAAAATTAGCAATGGCTTTTTTTCGCCAAATTTGATCAATACCTAAGCTCAAAAAACGATTCAAAAAATCATATTTTTTGGCAATAGAATCAAACATGGAGGCTACCTGCTCCTTTTTACTTTCATGGCTATTACTATCTGGAACAATATTGTCGTGGGCGTATTGGCTCATGGGGCAAAGATACCAAATTTGTATAAGCTTTATCCATGGCGCACTAGTTCTTAACAATTACTTTTATCTTCGTATCCAATGAAGGCAAGGATTTATAAATCAACTGGTAGCTGGTACTCCGTAAAATCAGAGGCGGGCCTCTTTTATCAGGCGCGTATTAAGGGCGTCATAAAATTAGATGCCATTTCCTCTACAAACCCTATTGCTGTTGGGGATTGGGTGAATTATGAGATGGAAAATGAAGACCAAAATTCGGTCATGATTACCCATATTATTGACCGCGATAATTACGTGGCCAGACAATCACCGCATAATAAAAGACAGCAACATATTATCGCCTCCAACCTAGATCAGTCTATTTTATTAGCCACTTTAAAATCACCTAAAACTTCACAAGGGTTTATAGATCGATTCTTAGTTTCCTGTGAGGCTTTTCATATTCCTGCAATGATTGTTTTTAACAAATCAGATATTTATGGCCCTGCCGAAATGGAAGTGTATGACCAATTTAAAAAAATGTACGAAGCAGTGGGATATAAAGTTTTTTTAATAAGTATTGAAAAGGACCAAGGCTTAAATACAATTAAAGAATTATTAACTGGCAAAACTACTTTGGTGAGTGGGCATAGCGGTGTTGGAAAATCTTCTTTTATTAATTATTTATTTCCGGATTTGGATTTGAATACACAGGAGGTAAGTGAGTGGAGTGGAAAGGGAATGCATACCACCACTTTTGCACAGATGTATGACTTACAGGAATCAGGTTCGGTTATTGATACACCAGGTATGCGAGAATTGGGATTGGTCAATTTAGAAAAAGAAGAGTTAGCGCAATATTTTCCAGAAATGCGTGAAAAAATGCAGGGCTGTCAATTTAATAATTGCCAACATATTAACGAGCCTGGCTGTGCAGTTAAAGCAGCAGTAGAAAAAGGGATTATTGCTGAAGCGCGCTTTTTTAGTTATGTTGATTTATGGCATGGCATTGAAGGCCCTAAGTATTAATACTTATTTTTTTGGCGCTTCATTATGTTCCGAAAACCAACTAGCGTACTTTATATAATTATCAGAAATGCGATTTATTTCACCATTGATTAATTCCGTGCTTACCATCTTCACTTTTTTTGCAGGTACGCCAGCGTAAATACTTCCTTCTTCCACAATGGTTCCTTCCAAAACCACAGCACCTGCAGCAATAATGGAATTTGAATGTACTACGCATGCATCCATTACGATACTTCCCATACCAATTAAAACATTATCATGTATGGTGCAACCATGCACTAAGGCATTGTGACCAATGGATACATTATTCCCAATATTGGTAGGGTGCTTTAAATAAGTACAATGAATAACTGCGCCATCTTGCACATTCACCTTGTTGCCCATTTTAATATAATGCACATCGCCTCTTAAAACGGCATTGAACCAAATGGAGCATTCCTCCCCCATAATAACATTTCCAACAATGGTGGCGTTGGGTGCAATAAAACAATTTTCACCAAATTGTGGATGTTTCCCTTGAACTGTGAGTATGGTTGCCATAAAAATGCGACTTTTGTACTGCAATTTAATAGTTATTATGTCCAGCATTAACAATAGACAACTTTTTTTTTCGCATTTAGCACAAACATCTGACAAACCAATTGGTATTGAAGTAGCATCAGCTAAGGGAGTGTATATCTATGACACCGCCGGCAAAGCTTTTATGGATATGATTAGTGGTTTTAGTGTTTGCAATATTGGCCATAGTCATCCAGCAGTGATTAATGCAATTAAGGAGCAAGCAGAACAATATATGCATGTGATTGTATATGGTGAATTTATTCAGTCACCACAAGTACAATATGCAAAAGCATTGACTAGTGTATTGCCTGATCATTTACAATCCGTTTATTTTACCAATAGTGGGGCTGAAGCAGCCGAAGGTGCGATGAAATTAGCGAAACGTGTCACCAAGCGTTCCAAAATGGTCTCATTTCAAGGCGCGTATCATGGAAGTACGCAAGGTGCATTAAGTATGATGGGGGATGAATATTTTAAAAATGCTTTTAGGCCATTGCTCCCCGATGTGATGCAATTAAGGTACAATAATTTTGAAGATATAGATTTAATTGATAACACAGTGGCTTGTGTATTAGTTGAATTAGTGCAAGCGGAAACAGGCATCACGCCTGCGAATAAGGATTGGGTCATTGCATTAAAAGAAAAATGTGAATCACTTTGTGTGGTATTAATAGTGGACGAGATACAATCAGGGTTTGGTCGAACAGGCACTTTGTTTGCGTTTGAACAATATGGTATTACGCCAGATATTTTATTATTGGGAAAAGCATTGGGCGGTGGTTTGCCATTAGGTGCTTTTGTTGCAAATACAAAAATGATGGGGGCTTTAACGCATAGCCCGGTATTAGGACATATCACCACATTTGGTGGGAATCCTGTTTGTTGTGCAGCGGGTAATGCTGCTTTGCAAGTTTTGCAGCAATCTAATTGGATTCATGAAGTTGCAGTTAAGGAGCAATTTTTATTAGATCAACTAGTGCACCCAAGTATTTTAAATCGCAGCCATAAAGGATTGTGGATGTCCTTACAATTTTCGTCATCTGTACTTGCAAAAAAAGTGGCAGCTTGTTGTGTTGCCAATGGAATAATAACAGATTGGTTTTTATTCGCGGAAGATAAAATTAGAATTGCACCCCCATTATCCATTACGATGGAGGAATTAAGTGAAGCAGTCAATAAAATCAAAGTAAGTATTGAAGAAGCAGTTGCTTCCAACTAATTTTTAGCAATTGCCTGTTCTGCAAAAGCGTCTGTACAATTCCTCGTATTTTGGAATGATATGATGTATATCAAAAAGTTTTGCTTCTTTTAAAGCATTATGTTTAAAGGCCTTTAATTTTGGTTCATCCTGCAATAATTCAATGGCATTTTTACTCATCTTGGCCACGTCACCCACAGGGGCGGTATAGCCGGTAACCCCATCAATATTAATTTCACCTAATCCACCTGCATCGGTGCTAATCACCACAGTGCTTGCTGCCATGGCTTCAAGGGCCGCTAATCCAAAACTTTCATATTCGGAAGGCAATAAAAA
>Ga0222712_10004087_pt1 | contig 15454 bp, 11 predicted proteins | sample C33_657DmetaG_FD_165043 | JGI IMG/M metagenome (GOLD analysis project Ga0222712, IMG submission 165043) | Estuarine water microbial communities from San Francisco Bay, California, United States - C33_657D | ecosystem: Environmental > Aquatic > Marine > Unclassified | place: USA: California... | reverse complement strand
GGGCTACAAAAAATAGAAAATGGTCAACTTGTAAAGATTGACCATTTTTTGTCCTGAATGGCTAGTTACAGTTCATCAGTTGAAATGGAATTGCAGTCTTTTACAGCGTCGGCGGTTCTCCAAATATTTTTGTTTAAGGTTGTACTGCAGGGTAATCTCTTGACAAAGGCTACATCATTTGGGGATATGCTGCTAAAATAATTTCATTGATGACTCTCTTGGATTCAATCGCCCATTCAGTACAACTGTTTGCGGTACGAAAATTCCTTTGGATTCAATTTGCTCTAACAATAATCTTGCTGCTGTTTGGCCGATTTCAAAAGTGGGCTGGGCCACACTGGTGAGCGGTGGATCAATCAATTCAGCTATTTTGGATTCCGTGAATCCGACAAGTGCAACATCTCCCGGAATTTTTAATCCATGCTTTTTTAGTGATTTCATGGCTCCGATTGCAGTTTGATCATTCACTGCAAAGATGGCATCTGGTAGATTGTTTTCTGTAATGAGATCATCCATTACTTTTTCCCCATCTGTTATCATGAGACCAGTTGCAATAATGTTTTTCTCATTGACTTTCATCTTGTGTTTTTTGTGCGCATCGATGAAACCATTTTTCCTGTTTTGCGTAAACATCATACCTGCAGGCCCTGCAAAATGAAAGATTTTTTTATAGCCTTGATAAATCAAATGTTCTGTCGCAAAAAAAGCCCATTTGTAATCATCGATGATCACTTTTGAAGTTTCCAAATCATTGGAGACCCTGTTGAAAATGACAAGCGGAAAACCTTTGTCTATCAAACTTTTGAGGTAATCAACATTTTTTGATTCCAGTGTAAGTGAAATGATCATCCCGTCAACCATATTGTTTTCCATGGTTTTGATGTTCTCAATTTCAGCATGATAGGACTCACCAGATTGCATAATAAGGATCTGATATCCTTTTTTTAAGAATATATCTTGAATGCCCATGATTACCTCTGGAAAAAATGAGTTGATGAATTCGGGAACGATTACACCAATTTGGTTGGTACACTGTTTGAGCAAGCTCTTGGCAATTGGGTTGGGGGAATATCCCATTTCCTTGGCAGTCGCCAATATTAAATCTCGCTTTTCTTTTCTGATATCATATTTATCATTGAACGCGCGCGATACTGTTGAGACAGAGCAATTGACACGTTTTGCTACATCCTTAATGGTAATATGTTTCATGTAATCAGGTTGACGAATTTTGAAAAATATGAATGAATATAAGCAAGTTTTCGGAAACGTTTCCGAAACATGAAAACGTTTTCGGAAACGTTTCCGAAATATTCCTAAGCCCAATAGGCTGCTTCTGTTTAAGTTATTGTTAAAATTATGTGATGATTTTTTTACAAATCACCATTTTAATCCAATAACTTAAGACAAGCTTGACCTGGGCTTCCACATTTGAGTATATATAGAGTAAAAACTAAAACCAAAACAACACGATTATGAAAAAACGATTCTTGCTTTTCATTGTCTTGCTTTCTTTTTCAGTGCTGAATGCACAGGAGAAGATGGTGACGGGCAAAGTTGAAAATGAAAAATCTGAGCCTCTCTCAGGCGTTAACGTACAGGTCAAAGGATCTAAAAGGGGCGCCATGACTGATGCAACCGGTGCATTCAAATTAACTGTATCAAACAGCAACGCAACATTGCAATTTTCTTATGTAGGTTATGAATCTCAAGAGGCTAAAATAACCAGTTCAGGAATTGTTAATTTAAAAATGGTTCCTGCAGCGGTGGGTTTGGATGAAATCATTACGGTTGGCTATGGTTCACAAAAAAAGGTGAATGTTTCAGGTGCCATTGAGTCTGTCAAAGGTGAAACCTTGGTAAAGCGAAACACCATGCAAACATCATTGGCTTTGCAAGGTGTTGCAGCTGGTGTGACAGTTACTTCAAGCAATGGTAAGCCAGGTAAAGAGGGTACTGCTATTCGCATTCGAGGTATCGGTACCATAAATGACAACAATCCACTGGTATTGGTTGATGGGGTTGCCACTTCAATAGATGGGGTGAATCCTAACGATATTGAAACCATGTCTATCTTAAAGGATGCGGCTTCAGCTGCCATTTACGGTTCTCGAGCTGCAAATGGGGTTATCCTCATTACTACTAAACGTGGGAAATCCGATAAGGTCAGGGTCAGCTACAATGGTTCAGTTGGTATTTCATCGCCCGTTGAACTTCCTCAAAATGCGACCGCATGGGATTATATGGCAATGTATGATGAGGCAAATGGGAATGACTTAAGAACAGATGCAGGAATCCCAGGAGGAGCTGTATATGGTCCTGCCAAAATCGATACATGGAAAAACGCGACGGATAGAAATGCTTATCCTAACTCTGATATGATCAGGGAAACGTACAAGAAGCAAGCAACCCAAACTCAACACTATATTGGTTTTTCTCACGGAAATGACCACCTCAAATCAAATACATCCCTGACATATCAAAATCAGGACGCGATTATTCCAAATACATTTCTAAAAAGATATGGTCTGCGCTCAAACAATACCTATACCATCAACAAATACCTTGATTTTGGTTTGGATCTTTCAAGCCGGAACACAAACATAACGGATGCAGCGCCTGGATCAGAAATTGAGGGTATGATGAGGCAACCTGCGATATATCCAACAAGGTATTCAAATGGTGTTTGGGGAAACAATTATGCGGGTACACCCCATACAATGCAGTTCATTTTTGACAAATTGTCCATGCGGTATGAGCAATACCAGGAAACAATTGCCAAGTTGTATACAAGAATCAGGCCTTTGGATGGAATGACGCTGGATTTTACCTATACACCGAGAATTTCAACATCCAATTTTAAAGGTGTTTCAAAAACGACAAATCTATATGATTACAAGACTGGCGATGTGATCTATAAATCAACGGGAATGCCTTCAATGTATGAGACAAGAGAAATTACTACTGAAAATGACTTGAATGCTTTGGCTACCTACAATAAATCGATCAAGAAGCATCAGGTCACGGCAATTGGCGGATTTCAATTCCTCACCAATAAATTCAATAATTTATATGGTACAAGGCAGGGAAATAGTTTCCAGCAGTTTGAGGAGATCAATTCTTTCAACCCAACTGGCCAGATAACATCTGGTTATACAAACGAATGGGCGCTGATGTCTTATTTCGGAAGGCTCAACTATTCTTATGATGGCAAGTACTTTCTGGAGGGAAATGTCCGTCGTGATGGTTCATCCCGTTTTGCTACTGGCTACAAATGGGGGCTTTTCCCTTCTGCCTCTGCTGCATGGCGTTTCACCAACGAGAAATTCATGGAAAATGTAAACTGGTTGAGCAATGGTAAATTGAGGGCATCCTGGGGACAATTGGGTAACCAATCTGGTCTGGGCTCCAACTATCCTTTTGCATTATCTGTAAATACCAGTCTTTACACTGTTTTTGGCGGTATACTGAACCCCGGTTATGCTGCTCAAAACTATGCATTGAACAACATCACTTGGGAGTCAACTACCATGACTGACTTTGGGGTTGATCTGGCTTTCCTCCGCAACAAATTGAATGTGAGTTTTGACTGGTATGACAAACAAACCAACAATATCCTCTTGAACATGGCTATTCCAGGTGTAATGGGATACTCAAATTCACCTAAACAAAATGCCGGCGCTGTAGAAAACAAGGGTTGGGATCTTACAGTTTCGTATAATAACAATGCCGGAGCGTTTAACTACAGGGTAACTGGTGTAGTTTCTGATGTTAAAAACAAGATCACCGATCTTGGCGGACTTGGACCACAAGTTAGTGGAACCCATGTTAAGCAAGTGGGGTATCCCATTGACGCTTTTTATGGATTACAGGCTGATGGTCTTTTCAGCTCCTTTACCGAGGCTAGAGCCCATACAGTAACCCAGTTCGGCAAATTACAAGGTGGAGATGTGCGTTACAAGGACATTGACAAGGACAATAAAATAACAGGCAGTGACAGGGTGGTCCTTGGTAACCCCATTCCAAGGTATACTTATTCGCTTGATTTGTTTGCCTCATGGAAAGGACTTGATTTCTCTGCATTTTTACAAGGGGTAGGAAAGAGAGATGATTATATTTCAGGTTGGTTGGCTTATCCTTTCCAAAATGCATCTACTGCATTTGTACAACACCTGGACCGATGGTATGAAGGAAAGCCGAATCAGAATGCTACTTATCCCCGTCTTTCTATTAACCAGCAGTCGAATAACCTTCAGCCATCTACCTTCTGGATGTTGAATGGTGCATACCTGAGGTTGAAGAACATTCAATTGGGTTATACCATTCCTGTTAGTGCCATCAAAAAGTCAGGGATCACCGGTTTGCGTGTTTACGCCAATGGAAACAATGTCTTCACAAAAACTGACATGCCATTGGGAATGGATCCCGAGTCTCCCGAAAGCAACAACAACAGTATTCCGCTCATCAAGACCTTTACGTTTGGTGTAGAAGTCAAATTTTAATGAATCTAGTTATAAGGAACAAAACCTAATGTCATGAAAAGAAAATTATTCAACTTATCACTTATAGCATTGTTCTCCCTACTGGGTTGTAGCAAAGAATTGGAACTGTATCCGCTGGATGTTCCATCTGCTAATACTTTTTTTGCAAATGATGTAGAAATCCAGGGTGGTGTCAATGCCTGCTACAGCAACATTGTTGCAGGGAACAATGGATACCTGTCTCCAGAATTCAGCTGGGACGCTTTGGCAGAAACAGTTTTCATCCGTGGTGGTGGTTTTGCTCAAAATATCATGATGTCTGCACTTGATTATAAGGATGGTTATTTCAGGACCATGTGGACTGCAAACTATCAGGGTATCGCAAGGTGTAATCTGATGTTGCAAAAAATCGAAGAAAACAAGAGCAAGTTAACTGCTGCAAGCATCAAGCAATATCAAGGTGAAATTTACTTCCTTCGCGCATTCTATTATTTGAAATTGACAAATATGTTTGGGGATGTGGTTTACACAGATAAACCGGTTCCAACTGTCGCTGATGGTAAAGCGGTTACAAGGACCCCAAGAGCAGATGTGCTGAAGAAAATATATGCTGATTTTGACATGTCTGCACAGTTGCTCACAGGGTCAACTGTAAAGACAATGGGTAGGGTAACAGCGGGTGCTGCCATGTCTTACAAGGCTCGTGCCGCTCTTCAAAACAATGATTGGGCAACTGCAGCAGCTGCTGCCAAAGCTGTTATTGATTCCAAGCAATTCAGCCTGATGCCCAAGTACTCAACACTGTTTACTGAAGCGGTTTTGAACAGTTCATCTAACACAGAGCAGATCTTTACCAGTATGCACCTGTATTCTGCTGGTAATGCTACTGGTTTTCCTCAGATTACATCTGCGAGGTCTGTAGCTGGTGGTTATACTACTGTAGTGCCAACACAAAACATGATTGATTCTTATCAGTGTACTGATGGAAAAGACATCAGTAAATCACCATTGTACAACAAGTTGAGCCCTTATGATAAAAGGGATCCAAGGATGCGTTACTCAGTTGTTCTTCCTGGTGACATGTGGAATGGGTTTGTATATGAAACAAGAATGGATAAGCCCAATACGCTGAATTCCGCGGGTCAGCTTGTTAAAAATCTTGATAGTTATACAACAACTGTTTTCACTTCATTTACTGGCTATCTGGTAAGGAAATATTATGATTTCAAATACGCTAGTTTGCTCACGCAGTGTGAAACGCCATTTATGCTCTGTCGTTATGCTGAAGTATTGTTGACTTTTGCAGAAGCAAAAATTGAGTTGAATCAGATTGACGCTGAATGTATCAATGCAATCAACCTGGTTCGTGGACGCAGTGATGTAAACATGCCTCTGGCAACCGCTGCAATGAGTCAGGCTGAGTTGAGAAAGCTGGTGCGTTACGAAAGGAAAATTGAATTGTGGAATGAAAACCTGCGTTGGGATGACCTGCTTCGCTGGAAGAAAGCAGAAGTAATCTTGACCAGACCAATCATGGGACGTCCAGTATTGGGTGACTTTGATAAGTATCCTGCAATCACTTTTGACGCTGATGGTGAGCCAGTATACAATGTTGCTGCCTATGTGCCACACCCTTCGACGGATTTCAGGGTTTTGATTTTGACAAACTTCAACAAGGCCCGTGATTACCTGTGGCCAATACCTGAAACGGAATTAAACTTGAACCCGGCTTTGAAACAGAATCCAGGTTGGTAAAATTGATATTTCTATCGTCTTGAATCATAACAGGGGTTGGTGCTTTATCCAACCCCTATTTTGTGTTATTTTTTCAATGGGCCTATGATTTGAATATCCTTTTCATCAAGACCCATTTTTCTCCTTCTTTTGCCCAGGGTAGGGGCAATTGAAATTTCCACATCAATTGCTCCCATTCTGCAATCTTTGGATTGGTTGCATCAAACAAAGCCTTCTTTTCAAATGTAAAAGCATCATCTGTTTCAAGGATCATGAACATACGGTTGCCTGTTCGAAAGATTTCAATGTTGCTGATGCCTGCATCAATGTCATGTTGGGTAACTTCAGGCCATGCACTTCCTTTGGCATGGTGGTGTTCATATTCCTTGATCAATTCAGGGTCATCTACCAGGTCGAGGGCCAGACAAAAACGTTGCATGCTATTGTATTTAAGAGGATGGGTTATTTGAAAAATTGGTTGAAGGAACGAATGATTTGTGCTGCGGCATGATCTGGATTGGGCCATGGGAAGGCCTCTGCTGATACATATCCATCATAGCCTGATGCTGTCAATGCATTGGCAATGGGTTCCATTTGGGTATGCCCAAAGCCAATCGGTTTTCGGTTGCTGTCAGCAAAATGAACATGGCCGATGTGCTGACTATTTTTTTGAATGCTTGCTGCCGGATCCGCTTCTTCTATGTTCATGTGAAAAAGATCCGCCAGCAATACTGTGTTCTTGAATTTGTTGGATTCGATGAATGCCGCGGCATCATCCAAATTGTTCATCAGGTTGGTTTCATACCGGTTGAGTGGCTCATAGATCAGCTTGACGCCTAGTGATGCGGCATGTTGATCAAGCACATGCAATCCTTCTGCCAAAAGACCAATGCTTTGGCTGTGTGAGTAACCCTGAACTGCATTTCCCTGCATGGAACCAATAATGGTTGGGGTATTAAACAACGCACCGAATTCCATCATTTCTTTTATGAATTCAATGGCATTTTCTCTGATGGTGCTGTCGGGATCTGTAAGGGTCAGGCCATGGACAACCTTTCCTGCTCCAGTTCCCACTGCTGCCAGTTGTAGCTTGTATTGATCCAGCAATACCTTGAGTGTGTCAGCGTTGATCGCATTTCCTGATGGGGTGAACAATTCAATGGCATCGAATCCCAGGTCAGCAGCTTTGCGCATGCTTTCCTCCAGGTTCTCCCAGAAAATCCATGGACCGGTTTTGATTTCAGGTACCAATGCTATTGTAACGGCTGATTTGATCATGTGGTTTGATTGAAGTTTACCATGATTTTTATGATGCCTTTTGGATCAGCAGCCCAACTGGCCAGGGCCTCACCAGCATCATCAATGGAAACAGTTTTGCTGATGACCTCATCAATGGGGAACCTTCCTTCTTCAAGGTATTGGATCACCTCCGGGAACTCAGTTGTGCAGTTGCGTGAGCCCAGGATTTCAATTTCCTTGCGCACAAAAAGTCCGGTGTTGAATTCCACAGGTGATTTGGCATATCCAATACAGACAACCCTTCCCGTGTAGGCAACTTCCTCCACTGCAGCACGATAGGTGATAGGGCTACCAACGGCCTCTATGATCACATCCGGTCCATCTCCTCCGGTGATTTCCACCAACATGTCATGTAGGTTGTTAATGTTAGGTTGGATAACATTTGATGCACCGATTTTTTTTGCAATGGTCAATTTTGATTCATCCACATCTATGGCAATTGTCTTGGCTCCGCGGTGGACTGCAGAAGCCAATGCGCCAAGGCCAACCATTCCACATCCAATGACAGCAACCGTATCGTGTTCGGTTACCCTGCCTCTTGCTGCAGCATGAAAGCCAACGGTCAAGGGTTCAACCAAGGCCAGTGCTTTCAGTGAAAGTGTTGTTGAAACAAAGACATCGTTCCAGTGGAGGGAAATGTATTCGGTCATGGCGCCAGGGCGCCTTACGCCCATGGTTTTGTTGTCCTGACAGGCGTTTCTGCTGCCTTTTCTGCAGGAGATGCATGTTCCGCAATTCTGATAGGGATAAACGGTTACATTCATCCCTTTTTGAAATCGCTCAGGAACCTTACACCCCATTTCTACAATTGTTCCTCCCACTTCATGACCCAGTATGTTGGGGTATTCTTGCAGCTCAAACAGGCCTTTGAACCCATTGAGGTCTCCTCCGCAAAAGCCGACCATGCCTATTTTTACCAAGACTTCTTCGGGCCCGGGTGAAGGGATCTCAATTTCACGGATGGCTGTTTCGCCAATGGCGGTCAAATACAATGCGTTCATCTTATGGATTTTTTCTAGAGATATTGTTCTCAGGCATGCCTTCAAACCACATGGTGTTTTTTACAGGTGCAACCAATTGTTCTATTTCAGCCAGCAGGCTTTCCGGAATTGAAAATTCCAGTACGCCAATATTTTTTTTCACGTTGGATTGGTCGCAAATGCCAATGATGGTACTGGCAATATAAGGGTGGTCAATGGCATAGCGAATCGCAACATCGCTGAGGGCAACACCATATTTCTTGCAGCATTCAAGCAATGGCGCTTGTATCGCTTGTAATTCAACTGGCGCATTGTGCCATGCGGGAATGGATGCATCAGAAAGGATCCGTTGAACAAGCGGTGCAGCATTCATCAGGCCCATGTCTTTCTGCTGGCATAGCGGAACAAGTTCTGCATTGATCTCATCCTGCAGCAGGTTGTAGTGTGCCCAGGAAAGCACGGTGTCCACTTCAACTTCTTTTGCAATCGCTGCAAGATACCTGACGGGTAGTCCTGTAATGCCCACAAACCGGGCTTTGCCAGATGCTTTGATTTTTTGGAGAGCCGGTACTGCTTCGTTCAACACCTGTTCTTTACTGCCAAATTCAATGTCGTGCAGTTGCATCAAATCAACATAATCTGTTTTGAGTCTTCTCAGTGATTCGTCTGCACTGTCAAGGATCCGCTGGTAGCTAAAATCAAAATCCCTTAATCCATACCGACCACATTTGGTTGCCAGGATTATGTCATTGCGCTTTCCCTTGAGGGCGTCGCCCAAACGCGTTTCTGCCAGGGTGAGGCCGTAAAATGGAGCAACATCAAAAAAATTGATGCCAAGGTCTATCGCACAATGTACGGATCGGATTCCCTCTGATTCGTCACAATCGTCAAATACGTTTCCCAGTGGAGAAGCACCAAATCCTATCACAGAGACGTTCAGTTCTGTTTTTCCCAGCCTGCGGTAATGCATTGTAATGATTTATTTTCAAGGTTTAAAGTACCAGAAATCCCCTTAAAACTACACAATTTCACTGCCTTGTTTGCCAAAGAATCGATTTTTGTTTTACAACTTTCATTTTATTTTACAACAGTTTAATTGTTTCAAATTGTGATACATGCAGTTGCAGTATCAAATTAAATATTTATTTTCAAGATGGAGTTACCAGTAGATAGATAGGTCGCCAATAATAAACAACACTATGGTCTGTTTTAAGTATATTTTTAATTTATCACTTGGATTATTGATTGCCCATTCTATAGTATTGGGTCAGGGGACAAGGCCCAATATCATATTCATTCTTACTGACGATCAACGCTGGGATGCACTCGGAGTGGCAGGAAATTCAATCATCCAAACGCCAGAAATGGATGCCCTGGCACGTACTGGAACATATTTTAAAAATGCTTTTTCAACTACACCCATTTGTGCAGCCAGCAGGGCTTCTATTTTAACAGGTTTATACGAACGCACGCACGGATATACATTTCAAAAGCCCAGATTAAAGCAGCCTTACACAGATATCATTTATCCCAAACTATTAAAGGAGACTGGTTATCATGTCGGGTTTTTTGGGAAGTTGGGTGTCATCATTGATTCTGCCAATCAATATTTTGATCAAAGCGACTTTTATGATAGGGGAGGAAGTCCAGATCGCCGGGGATATTTTTATAAAAAAATCGGAAGAGATACCGTTCACCTTACAAGGTATACTGGATATCAGGCGCAGGAATTCATCAAGAATGCCCCTGCCGACAAACCTTTTTGCCTCTCTCTATCGTTTAGCGCTCCACATGGGCATGATAACTCAGCGGATCAATATTTTTGGCAGGATAAATCCGCTGATCTTTATAAAAACATAAAAATTCCTGAACCATTGCTGGGAGAAGATGAATATTTCAATCGTCTTCCAAAAGAAGTCAGGGAAGGGTTTAATCGCGTGAGATGGAAATGGAGGTTTGATTCACCTGAAAAATACCAGCAGATGGTCAAGGGCTATTATCGGATGATTACTGAAATTGACAATGAAATTGGTATGATTCGAAAACAGCTTAAATCAAAAGGAATTGATGACAATACCATCATCATTTTGATGGGCGATAATGGTTACTTTTTGGGTGATCGCCAACTGGCTGACAAGTGGCTGATGTATGACATGTCAATCAGAATTCCCCTGATCATTTATGACCCAAGAGTAACAAAGTCAACTGCAGTGGAGGAAATGGTGCTGAACATTGATATTACAAAAACAATGATGGACATGGCCGGTGTTGCTGCTCCTAAAAATTATCAAGGCAAAAGCTTGGCTCCTTTGATGGTAAACAACAATGCCCATTTGAACAGGAATGCCATCTTGGTTGAGCATTTATGGGAAAATCCTGATATTCCCTCCAGTGAAGGGATTAGGACCGAACGATGGAAATATTTTCGCTACAGATTGATCAATGCTCCTGAAGAATTGTATGACCTAAAAAATGATCCGCTGGAGAAAAACAATCTTGCATCAGATAAAAAATATTCAACAATTCTTGCCAGGTTGCGTAAACAATGTGAAGCAACTTCATTGAAATATCAAAGTGAAAAACTTGGTGCAGATGACCCTTTTATCAAGGCCAAGAATTTCTGATCTATTCCTGATTTCGAATGAATATGAAATTCAAAAGGTAACGCTGATTCATATACTTTATTCAAATGGTAACTTCATTCAGTATACAATTATACCATTTACTAAACCATATAAAGATGATCAAATGAAGAAGAAATACAGCGGTTGGATTGTTTTATTTCTCTTGGTTTTAAATCAAGGATGTAAAGTGTCTCAACATAAATTCACTCCTGAAGTGGCTTCTATCAGACAATCGATGCTTCGAGCAATGGCCTGGCAGGAAGCCAATCCTATTTATGCAAAAGCACCAACAGATTGGACAAATGGGGCTTATTATTTGGGAGTTTCCAAAGTATATGAAGCTACCAAGGATACTGCCTTTTTAAAAGCATTAAAGCAGATGGCAGTGAGAAATGGATGGAAGCCATGGGAACGTTTCTACCATGCCGATGATATGAATATTTGCTACAGTTATCTTTATTTGAAAAGACTTGGAATTCCAGAGGCCAACCTACAGCCTTCTGATAAAATCATCAATGAACATTTGTATAATGCTCACCCTTGGAAGAATGGAATTGGTGGCAAAAAGGTGGAAGTGAATGAGCCAGATGAAAAAAGCATCCTATGGTGGTGGTGTGATGCTCTTTTTATGGCGCCTCCAGTAATTACAGCCTATTCGAAATTCTCAAAAAATGAATCTTTGTTGAATGAAATGGACAAATATTATAAGCAATCGTATGAATTATTATACGACAAGGAGCAACATTTGTTTTCAAGAGATATGAGATTTTTATGGAAGGGGAATGCTTCTGATATAAAAGAACCAAATGGTAGAAAGGTATTTTGGAGCAGAGGTAACGGCTGGGTTTTAGCTGGATTGGCATTGATTTTAGCAGATATGCCCAAGCAATATCCCAATAGGGTTTTCTATGAAAACCTTTTTATGGAAATGGCTTTGAAAATCAAAGAACTACAACCTGAAGATGGACTATGGCGTACAAGTTTGCTTTGCCCCGAATCTTACGACCATGGCGAGGTTAGTGGCAGTGGGTTTTACACATTTGCATTGGCATGGGGTATCAATAACAATTTGTTGGATAAATCAATTTTCAAACCAGTGGTTTTGAAAGCTTGGAAAGGAATAATGGGATGTCAGAAAGAGAATGGAAAAATTGGATGGGTTCAAAATATTGGAGCCAATCCAATGCCAGCAAATGCGGAAAGTTGGCAAAATTTTGGTACTGGTGCGTTTCTGTTGGCAGGAAGCGAAATGATAAAACTTAGATAATAGAATTTGAAAAGCCGCATTGACTATTGTTTAGCGTCTGCTCGTTCTAAAACCATTACCCAATCTTGTGGAGACGGAAGTCCCTTTGATTGGAATTCCCCATTTACAGCTTGGATGATGCCTTGATCAAATTTTCTACCCGTGGCTGGATCAAAGTAGAATGCGGAGTAGGATATACCGGGTTCAAGATGCTTCACTATTGTGCCTCTCCAATCATAGATTTTTCGTTTTGGCTGGTAGATGATACGAAGCATACCTGGAATGCCTGCCGCAAAGCAATCTTTTTCAACCCACTCAGGATGCTGCTCCAACTTAGACCAATCATAATTCTCCAAAAACTTTTTCCCAATACCAAGTTGAGTGGCACCTGGGTAGTTCATTCCTTCTTTCCAGGTTGTCCAGTCATAAATAGGCTTGATTCCCGGATCCCCTTCTACGCTGGCTTGCCAAATTCCTGCAGCACCATAGGTATGACCAGCGGCCCCACTAAGCATGAAGCTCCAGAAAAGGTACCGCTGCATGTCCTGAAAATTGGTTTGCATGTGGCCTTCATAGCATGCCTCGCCGCAGAGTACCGGTTTAAGCTGAGCTTGCGATTGACAAGATTTCAAGAGCTCAAGGGATTGCATCGCTGTCTTTAGGCCATCATGCCCAATCCCCACCATATCGAAGTCAAATACTGAATTGTCTTTGATTGCCTGGCGTGGGTGTGCAGGAGCGTGATATGTTAATATGTGGTGATAAGGATCCGTTTGTTTCAAATACTTTGCCAATGCTGACCAGGGACCATATTGGTCTTTGGCTTCACCTCCTACAATCCAAACCGTAGAATAGGCCCCATATCTGGCAATGAGGTTTCTCCAATGCCGCTTGAAGCCCTCAAGGCCCACTTGTTCGAGGGTACTCTTTCCACCACCCTGCGGTCTTCCCCAACCCCCAACAATCACCGGTAAAATTCCAGCATCAACAAGGTGTTTTATCCGTCGATCGGCAAATTCAAAATATCTTGGATTGACCCGGCTGAAATCAATGTTCTCGTATGGTTTACCGCCTTCGTTCTCCCAATCAGGCTCCATCATTTTTTCATCCGGGTAGGGCCCACAAACAATCTGAACCGCATTGAATCCTTTCATCTTTCTGTCAGCAGTCAATTCCTGAAAACCTTTCCATGTTATCCTTTTACTGAGATTCTTCCACCATGTATCTGCCAACCAGAAAAAAGGGGTGCCATCTGCATGTTCAAAATGCTTTTTATCTTCTGCAACTTGTATGAATCCATGTTTAAGCAATGGGTTATCACCCTTGTATTCCACAACCCTCATGGATTTTTCGCTTCCATTCAGTCCTGCATTTAATTTATCCGTACATACAACCCGGTATTTGTATTCACCCTGCACAGGTGGTGCAAATCGAACCATCCATTTCTTTCCCCCTGCCCAAAAAGCGGGAACCACCCATTGATGCTTGCCACTGCTGAACAACACATCAACTTCTGCATCCAAGAAAGGATTGCTGTATTCGCGGTCTGAAATGAAAGATGTTTCAATTACATTCCATTGTTCAATTCTGTTTAATGCTATAACATGGAAAGTAGAAAATGTCATCACAATCATCAAAACAGGTAAAATGCTGGATTTCATTTTATATAATTTTGGGTTTATTTCATTTTTTTTTGAAGTAATTTTCTGTTGTTTAAAGTGGGTACTTCAAACGATAATAGAATATTTCAACCAGACTTCCTTAAGACCATTTTGCCTGGTATGATTTTCTTTGTCAAGTTCTGTTTGCCTGTAATGATCTGCTCAATGATCAGGCTGGAGGCTTCTTCTCCAATACGTTTTGTATTGGTGTCAAAAGTACTCAGCCCTGGGTCTACAATTTCCCCGACAAATTCATTTCCAAAACCAAATACACGAATTTTTCCAGGAACAGGTACTTTTTTTTCCTTGAGGTGGCGGATGATTTGTACTGCACTTTTGTCTGAAATGGAAATAATGGCATCAATGCCTGGTTTTAACTTTAGCCAGTTGTCAACGGCTTTTACTACTTTTTCCAGTGTGAAATCGATATGGGCAATCAATTTCTCATCAATTTTTATATTGTGTTTCTGGAGTACATTCTGATATCCCATGAATCTTTTCTGTGAAATGGAAAGTCCTTTAGAACCCAGTACTATGGCTATTCTGCGGCAACCTTTTTTGATCAGGTATTCTGTAACTGCTTCTGCACCAGCCTCGTCATCTGCCAGAATTTGTGAAACAGGAAGATTGTATGCAACCCGGTAGAATTGGACAATCGGAATACGTTTTCCAATATGGATTCTAAGGTGTTCAAATGAATTTGTTTGAATGGTGTGGCAAATCAATAGCCCATCTATCATGTTGTTCATCAGTGCCTGGATGTTTGCTATTTCAGTTTCATGTTTTTCATTGGAAGTGCAAATGTTAACACGATATCCAGCCTGTGCAGCCACTTCTTGGATGCCACTCAGCATTGTTGAGAAAATAGTTGTTTCCAAACTCGGAATGATGACCCCCAATGTATGTGAGGAACGGGTAACCAGACTTTGGGCAAGCATGTTGGGTTGATAATTCATGGCCAGGGCAAGTTCTTTGATGAATTTGCTGGTCTGATTGTTGATGTCAGGGCGGTTGTTCAATGCCCTTGATACTGTTGTGGTTGATACGCCAGCAGCCTCTGCGATATCCTGCATGGAAGTTTGCAGATCTGACTTATAGGGTGATTTGCCAATCGTTTTTTTGGGATTTGGAATAATGAAATGATAGTTACAATCTTTACAGAAATATCGCTGTTTGTTTCTTACTATACCTGCTTTGAGAATGCGTTCAACCTTGGTACATTTTGGACATTTTACGCGGGCCATAATTATGAAATTTCTATCGGTTGAAAGATAGTTATTTGAATTTTATGTAATGTCAATTTAAACGAAATATCTGATAAGCTGCTGAATTGAAGCATTTATATTCAATTCCCCAAAAATAATCTATCTATCGTAAACGTAAACGATTACGATAACGATAGAAAAAGTTGATTTCATAAAATTCTCCTCTT